>ERZ1023972.168-NODE-168-length-19232-cov-45.147312_pt1 | contig 19232 bp, 19 predicted proteins | sample MGYA00380431_ERZ1023972 | MGnify/ENA primary metagenome ERZ1023972 (study PRJEB33179, sample SAMN07449053) | human gut metagenome | biome: Human-gut; feature: Human associated habitat; material: Faeces | host: Homo sapiens | place: India:Kasaragod | collected... | reverse complement strand
GGGTAGCCCGGATAAGGCGCTACGCGCCGCCATCCGGGAGAGGCTCAGTGGCTTTTGCGGATCAGGTAGCGGTACGGCAGGGCTTCGGTTTCCTGGGCCACCAGCTCATGCTCCATAAAGCGGCAGAATCCCGGGATATCGCGGGTGGTGGCCGGATCGTCAGCAATAATCAGCAGCGTCTCGCCCACCGGCATCGTCCGCACGGTTTTACGCACCATCATGACCGGCTCCGGGCAGCGGAGTCCCAGGGCATCCAGGGTGTGGTCAGGAGTGGAGAAAAGTTCGCTCATTTTAGTCTCACGTCAACAAAACGGCCCTAGTTTACCCCCTGCTCGCCAGTACGCAAGCCAGGTTAACGTTTGCGCGAAAAACAACCATTGCATTACGCCGGCAACGCAGTATCATGCAGCCGTTTTTAATTGGGTTCCCTCACCCCAACGTTCCGCTGCCGATTGCTCATTCACCTGAAGCATGACGGGCATAAAAAGGTCACAATATGAATCCGTTTACTACCGTACAGCGCAAAAAAGCGCTCGTCTGGCTTTCGCTATTTCATTTGCTGGTCATCACCTCCAGCAACTATCTGGTTCAGCTGCCGATCTCCATCTTTGGTTTCCATACCACCTGGGGCGCGTTTAGTTTTCCGTTTATTTTCCTCGCCACCGACCTGACGGTGCGAATTTTTGGCGCCCCGCTGGCGCGACGCATCATTTTCGCGGTGATGGTCCCGGCGCTGGCCATCTCTTACGGCATCTCCGCGCTGTTCTACATGGGCGAATGGCAGGGCTTTGCCGCGCTGGGCACCTTTAATCTCTTCGTCGCGCGCATCGCCGTCGCCAGCTTTATGGCCTATGCGCTGGGGCAGATCCTCGACGTTCACGTCTTTAACCGCCTGCGGCAGAGCCGCCGCTGGTGGTTGGCCCCTACCGCCTCGACGCTGTTCGGCAACATCAGCGATACCGTGGCGTTTTTCTTTATCGCTTTCTGGCGCAGCCCGGACCCGTTTATGGCCGCCCACTGGGGGGAAATCGCCCTCGTCGACTACAGCTTTAAAGTGCTTATCAGCATCATTTTCTTCCTGCCGATGTACGGCGTGCTGTTAAATATGCTGTTGAAAAGACTGGCGGATAAATCTGATTTGTCGGCATTACAGCCGAGTTAAAGGTACTCGCGGGCTGATGTGTTAAGATAGCCGGATGAGCCATTAGTGGCCGTTTATCGAAAGGAAGATGTCAATGCGCAATTTGGTTAAATATGTCGGTATTGGCCTGCTGGTGATGGGGCTTGCCGCCTGCGATAACAGCGATTCAAAAGCGCCAACCGTTGGCGCAGCAGCGGAGAGCAATGCCAGCGGCCAGGCAATCAGCCTGCTGGATGGCAAGCTGAGCTTCACCCTGCCTGCGGGCATGGCCGACCAGAGCGGCAAACTGGGTACCCAGGCGAACAATATGCACGTCTACTCTGACGCTACCGGCCAGAAAGCGGTCATCGTCATCGTCGGCGACAGCACCAATGAAGACCTGGCGGTGCTGGCGAAACGCCTGGAAGATCAGCAGCGCAGCCGCGACCCGCAGCTGCAGGTGGTGAGCAATAAGTCGCTGGAGATCAAAGGTCATACCCTGCAGCAGCTGGACAGCATCATCTCCGCCAAGGGGCAGACCGCCTGGTCTTCCGTACTGCTCGGCAAAGTGGATGACAAACTGCTGACCCTGCAGGTCACCCTGCCGGCGGATAACCAGCAGCAGGCGCAGACCGAAGCGGAAAGCATCATCAACACCCTCACCATCCAGTAATTACTGGCCTGGTGCGCTGGCCTCCGGTTCGCTAACCGGGGGCCGTTTTTTTAGCCGCCAGCCCAACAGCAGCGCCGCCATCACCAGCCCCGCCGCGGCGAGATAAATCATCGAGATCCCGGTCCACGCCATCAGCAATCCGGCCAGCGGCCCGCTGACGCCCAACGACAAATCCATAAACACGGTATAGGTCGCCAGCGCCGACCCCTGATTGTGCTGCGGCACCGCTTTCACCGCCACCACGCCCAGCGCCGGAAAGACCAGCGAAAAGCCAGCCCCGGTAAGGAAAGTACCGATTTTCGCCATCATCGGCGTATCGGCAAAGCCGACCAGCAGCAGGCCGATCGCCTCCACGCTAAAGCAGAGCATCGCCACGTTCAGCCCGCCGAGTCGGTTAATGGCGTTGGGAAACAGCAGCCGCGCGCCAACGAACGCGCAGCTGAATAATGTCAGCGCGAAAGCCGCGCCGTCCCAACCTTTGGCGTCATAAAATAGCGTGATAAAGGTGGCGATCACCCCAAAGCCGGCGGAGGCCAACGCCAGCGCCATGCCGTAGGGCCAGACCCGGCCGAGCACCGCGCGAAACGACATCGCTTTGCCTTTGGCAGCCTTCACCGCCGCGCGGGGCAGCGCGCAGAGGATAGCCACCAGCGCTACCGCCATAATGACCCCGGCCAGACCGCTGAGGCCAATGTGCGAATAGCACAGCACGCCGAGCGGCGCGCCCATCGCCATCGCCCCATAGGTCACAATCCCGTTCCACGAGATCACCCGCCCGATATGCAGCGAACCGACCACGCCGACGCCCCACAGCGTCGAGCCTGTGCCGGCGAAGCTCTGGCCGATACCAAGGATCACCCGTCCGAGGCATAACAGCAGCAGGCTAATCAGTGGCCAGCCGCTGCCCCAGGCGGCCAGCAGATAGCTCAAACCGCTCAAAAAGCAGCCGCCGAGGCCGAAGACGACAATCTTTTTGGGCCCCAGCAGGTCGGCATAGCGCCCGGCATGCGGGCGGCTGAGCAGCGTGGCGAAATATTGCAGGCTAATCACCAGCCCGGCCCAGAAAGCGCTAAAGCCCATGACATCATGAACATAGCCGGGCAGCACCGCCAGCGGCAGGCCGATGGTGAGGTAGCTGGCAAAGTTAAAGATAACGACAGAGACAATCCGCAGATTGAGGCGCAGTCCATTGAGCGCCGGTTCGGCGACGGGTTCGGGCATCAGGTTCCACCAGATTTCGACAACCAGCTTTCACTATTACCACGCTGTCGGCGGAAAAGCAGCCCTCCTTTCGGAATATTGGCAGTCGGCGAACCGCTACACTTATCTGGCGCGACTCATAAAAGGAATACCTATGTCCCCTCCGCAGGCTGATAAAGCCGGGCTTCATATTTTACTTAAGCTGGCGGCGCTGGTGATTATCCTCGCCGGGATCCACGCCGCCGCCGATATCCTGGTGCAGCTGCTGCTGGCGCTGTTTTTCGCTATTGTTCTCAACCCGCTGGTCACCTGGTTCATTCGCCGCGGGGTGCGGCGTCCGTTCGCCATTACCCTGGTGGTGACGGCGATGCTGGTGATGCTCACCGCGCTGCTCGGCGTGCTGGCGGCGTCGCTCAATGACTTTGTCGCCATGCTGCCCGATTTCAACCGCGCCCTGACGCGCAAGATCCTCCAGCTCCAGGAGTATCTCCCCTTCCTTAATCTGCATATCAATCCGGAGCGGATGCTGCGGCGCATGGATTCAGAACGGCTGATGACCTGGGCCACGACGCTGATGACCCAGCTTTCCGGGGCGATGGCCAGCATCGTGCTGCTGGTGATGACGGTGATCTTTATGCTGTTTGAGGTTCGCCACCTGCCCTACAAACTGCGTTTTGCCCTCAATAACCCGCGCCTGCATATCGCCGGATTGCACCGGGCGCTGAAAGGCGTCACCCATTATCTGGCGCTGAAGACGCTGATTAGCCTGTGGACCGGGCTGATTGTCTGGCTGGGGCTGCTGGCGATGGGGGTACAGTTCGCCCTGATGTGGGGGGTGCTGGCGTTTTTGCTGAACTATGTGCCGAACATTGGCTCCGCCATCTCCGCTATCCCCCCCATGCTGCAGGCGCTGCTGTTCAGCGGCATCTATGAGTGCCTGTTGGTAGGGGCGCTGTTTCTGGTGGTGCATATGGTGCTGGGCAACATGGTGGAGCCGCGCATGATGGGCCACCGGCTGGGGATGTCGACCCTGGTGGTGTTCCTGTCGTTATTGGTCTGGGGCTGGCTGCTGGGGCCGGTGGGAATGCTGCTCTCGGTGCCGTTAACCAGCGTCTGTAAAATCTGGATGGAAACCACCGTCGGAGGCAGCAAGCTGGCGATCCTGCTCGGCCCGGGCCGTCCCAAAAGCCGGCTCCCCGGCTAGCGGCGTTTCACCGGCCAGAAGATGGTCAATACGCCGGCGACGATGATCGCCACGCCCAGCAGCGATTGCCAGTAGAACGGCTCATGCCAGCCGGGCAGCCAGATGGCGGCGGCCCACACGAGGATATAGCTCAGGCTCAGTAGCGCATACGCTTTCGACAGCGGCAGGCGATGGAGGGCAAAGTACCAGCAGACCATCGACAGCAGGTAGCCCAGCAGGCCGAAAAACAGGCCGAAAGTCCCGGGCTGGAAATGCAGCAGATGCTGGAGAAATGCCACAATATCGGTCAGCGGCGGCAAGGCCACCATGGCGCTGCGCAGCAGCAACTGCGCGGCGCTGACGAGGCCGACGCTGAGTAATGCCCAGAAAAAGCCCATCAGACGCTGGTCCCCAGAATGACAATGCCCACGACGATCAACCCGACGCCAAGCCAGTGGCGACGGGCGACCGGCTCATGCCAGATGCCCCAGCCCGCGAGGGTAACCCAGACGAAATTCAGACTCAGCATCGGATAGGCGATGCTGACCGGAATAGACTGCAGGACGCTCAGCCACAGCAGCATGCCGCAGCCCAGACATAACAGCGCCATCCCCAACCAGAAGAGTATATGGCGACTCCGCCGTCCGCGACGGGACGGGCGGGTCGCCTGTTTCTGGCAGAGCTGTCCGGCGCAGCTCAGCAGGCTGGCGCACACCAGACAGATCCAGACGCTCATTGCGGCAGGTACTGAAGGAAAACGACCCGGCCCAGCTCGTAGGCGTTATCCGGTTTCGGTAACGGTAAGTCGAGCATACTCTCTCCTTTATCCATCAACAGCACCAGCGAGACCGGCCCCTGCTGACGATGCGCGGCCAGCCAGTCGGCAAAACCGGCCTGGCTGACAAAGCTTCCCTGAGCATCCGGCCAGTCGAGACCGTACTTCAGCTCACCCTGTTTGTCGAACATAATAATATCGCTTCGCTTCAGCTCCCAGGCCAGGCCGCCGGCGATCCCAACGTTGTTGGTCAGGACGTAACGGCTGGGCTGCAGGGATTCGCTGACGATATCCACGAGGAACTGCGGCTGTTTGCTGTCGATAACCCGGTCCGGGATGGCGAAGCCCACCAGCAGCGCCAGGCCGAGCGGACAGAGCGCGGCGAGGCTCCAGCGGCGGCCAGAGTCTTTCATCGCCAGCCAGCCCATCAGCGCCCAGACGGCAAAAGCGATCGCCGCCAGCAGACATTTATACAGCTCAATCTTGGTCCACACCGGCTTATGCATGAAGCCCCACGGCGAGACCACCAGCACGGCGATAAGCCCCAGCAAACCAACGCCCAGGTTGATCATCCCGTTGATGCGCAACGCTTTCGCGCCGGTCTTTGCGGCCTCCAGCGCGTAGCGGGCCATCAGGATCGACAGCGGCGCAAAGCACGGCAGAATATAGGTCGGCAGTTTGCCTTTGGCGATACTGAAGAACAGGAACGGCATCGCCACCCAACCTAACAGATACAGCGCGCCGCGGGCCTCATCGCGCTCAAGCCAGCCGCGCTTTAGCGCCCCCGGCAGCAGGGCCAGCCACGGCAGACTGCCGGCGATCAGGAACGGGATGTAGTACCAGAACGGCGCTTTGTGCTGGGCGTCTTTTTCAGCAAAACGCTGAATATGCTCGACCCAGAAGAAGTAGCGCCAGAAGTCCGGCTCGCGCTGAGCGATAGCCAGCCCCCAGGGCAGCACCACCAGCGTACAGACGATTACCGCCAGCCAGCCGTAGGTCAGCACTTCACGCCAGCGTTTACGGGCGATCACCCACGGCAGAACGCCCACCACCGGCACCGCCAGCGCCAGGAAGCCCTTGGTCATCACCCCCATCCCGCAGGCGACGCCCAGCAGCACGTAGCCCAGTATTTTGCCGCTGCGGCTGTGCGCCTGCGCCGCGCCCCAGAAGCTGCACATCGCCAGCGCCAGCCACAGGGTGATCATCGGGTCCAGCACCGCATAGGTGCCAATCGCATACACCAGCATCGCGGTGAGGAAGATAATCGGCGACAGGATAGCTACCCGCTTATCACGAAAGATCCGCCACGCCAGCCAGGCCACCAGCAGGGCGGTCATGGTGATGGCGAAGACCGACCCGAAGCGTACGCCGAAGTTATTATGGCCAAACAGCCACTGACCGATACTGTTGATCCAGTAACCGGCAATCGGTTTTTCGAAGTAGCGCAGGCCGAGAAAATGCGGTACCACCCAGTCGCCGGTGGCCAGCATTTCACGGCTGATCTCCGCGTAGCGGGTTTCGTCGGGTTGCCAGAGCAAACGGAAATTGAGCGGCAGCAGATAATACAGCGCAAACAGCGCAATCAGAGAGACGCCATAGCGAATGCTTTTCATCAAATACCCGAAGTCAGTAATTGTTCACGTCCGAGCCAGCCTTCCCGGCCAGCCAGTTCACCACGAACCACTTTGCCTGAGGGCAGCTCGCTAAAGTCAGCGGGCAGCAGCTGGCTCAGTGGGCAAAACTGAATTTCTTCTTCCGCCGCCATGGTCAGTAGTTCATTGAACTGATCGGCGTAGGCAATGCCTTCCACTTCAGCGTGAATGGTATAGACCGGCACGCCCGCATCGCGATGGATGCAGTCCAGCAGGTAGCGGTTAAAGCCGGCGATATCCACCGCCGTGCCCACCGCCTCGTCCCAGGTCGGCAACGTGACCGGGATCTGCACGGTACCAGAGACGCCGCTGCCGAGCTGGGGCAGAAACGGCCGCGTGCCGCGACAGTCGCTGTTGTAGAGAAAATCGAAGGATTCTTTGGCTTTAACCACCCGCTGATCGGCGCGCCAGCCGGCGACGGCCGAGCAGGTCACCGGCCGGCCGATGATGCGCTCGAGCTCCAGCAGGCCGCGCTCAACCTCCAGCGCCAGCCGTTCCTGCGGCCAGACGCCGCTCCACGCCTGCCAGCTGTAGTGGTCCCAGGCGTGCAGGCCGACTTCATGAGATTCGGCGGCGGCGCGGATCACCGCTTCGTTCCCTGCGCCGATGCGGCGCCCCGGCCAGGCGGTGCCGGCCAGCAGAATATCCCAGCCGTACAGCGAGGCGGCTCTGGAACGCAGCATCTTCCACAGAAACTTCGGTTTTACCAGGCGCCACAGGTGGCGCCCCATATTGTCCGGCCCGACGCTGAAGAAGAAGCTTGCCTGGATCCCATGCCGGCCCAGCAGCTCCAGCAGCCGCGGAACGCCGTCCCGCGTGCCGCGAAAGGTATCGACATCTATGCGTAAGCCGACCTGTTTCATGGATTTTTATCGTCCACCAGTTCAACCGTGCGCAGGAAGAAGTCCAGCGTGTGTTCGACCGTTTCTTCCATCTCCACCTTCGGCTCCCAGTTCAGGCAGCGTTTGGCGTTGCGGATGCTCGGCTTACGATGCTCAACGTCCTGGTAGCCCTTTCCGTAGTAATCGCTGCTTTCCACTTCACGGAAGCCGGCGAACGGCGGGAAGCGATCGCGCAGCGGATGACGTTCGAAGCAGGCGAGCAGCATTTCGGCCAGCTCTTTGATGCTCGCTTCGTTATCCGGGTTGCCGATGTTAATGATCTGCCCGTCGCAGCGGCCGTCTTTGTTCTCGATGATGCGGAACAGCGCTTCGATACCGTCGCTGATGTCGGTGAAGCAGCGCTTCTGCTTGCCGCCTTCGATAAGCTTGATCGGCGACCCTTCCACCAGGTTGAGGATCAGCTGAGTGATGGCGCGGGAGCTACCGATACGCGCGGCATTAAGGTTATCCAGACGCGGCCCCATCCAGTTGAACGGACGGAACAGGGTGAACTTCAGGCCATTCTTATCGCCGTAGGCCCAGATCACGCGATCCAGCAGCTGCTTGGAGACCGAGTAGATCCAGCGCTGTTTGTTGATCGGCCCGACCACCAGGTTGGAACTATCTTCGTCGAAGTTTTTGTCGGTGCACATGCCGTACACTTCAGAGGTCGACGGGAAGATGATGCGCTTATTGTATTTCACGCAATCGCGGATGATTTTCAGGTTCTCTTCGAAATCCAGCTCGAACACGCGCAGCGGGTTGCGGGTGTATTCGATAGGCGTGGCGATGGCCACCAGCGGCAGCACCACGTCGCATTTCTTAATGTGATACTCGATCCACTCGGAGTGAATGCTGATATCGCCTTCCACAAAGTGGAAACGCGGACAGTCGAGAAAACGGCTGATGGCGTCGGAGCCGATATCCAGACCGTAAATCTCATAGTTGTCGTCCTGCAGCAGGCGCTCGGTCAGGTGGTTACCGATAAAGCCGTTGACGCCGAGGATCAGCACCCGGGTGCGACGCTTAATCGCCACCACCGGTTTGCTGCTGATCACCGCCCCGGACACCAGGCCCAGCGCCTGCGCCAGCTGAGCGCCCTGCATGTACACGCCGCGTTCGGTCTGGCCGGTGACAATCTCCAGCGCCCCGTCCTGGCACGCGACGATCAGCGGCGCAATGGAGAGCACGGTGCCCGGTTTAGCTGCTGGCAAATCGTGGCGAACGCGGGATTTCCAGACGATAAACTTGTTCGCTCCGGCGTAGCCGAAGGCGCCCGGCCACGGATCCGAGACCGCACGCACCAGATTGTGCAGGGTCTGCGCCGGCAGCTCCCAGTCCAGCCGGCCATCTTCCGGGGTACGACGCCCCACATAGGTTGCCTGGCTGTGATCCTGCGGACGCTCATCGGTGGTGCCGGCGAGGATCGCCGGCAGCGCCCGGCTCAGCAGCTCAGTGGCGGCAGCGCACAGCTTACGATGCAGCGTCAGGGCGGCGTCATCCGCGCCAATCGCCACGGCCTGCTGGGCGACGATATCGCCAGCGTCTGCGCGGTTCACCATCCGGTGCAGGGTGACGCCGGTTTCGCTTTCGCCATTGACCAGCACCCAGTTCAGCGGCGCGCGGCCGCGATATTTTGGCAGCAGCGAACCGTGCAGGTTGAACGCCCCTTTCGGCGCCAGATTGAGGATCTCATCGCCCAGCAGGTTGCGATAGTAGAAGGAGAACAGCACGTCCGGCTTCATCTCGCGGATACGCTCAATCCACAGCGGATGGTTCACGTCTTCCGGCGCCCACACCGGAATACCCTGCTCGGCGGCAAGGCGCGCCACGGAGCCAAAGAAATGGTTTTCGCCAGGGTTATCCGGGTGGGTGAAAATAGCAGCGATATCATACCCGGCGTCCAGCAGGGACTGGATACCGGTGCAGCCCATATCGTGATAAGCGAAGACTACGGCTTTCATGAACGATCTTCCTCTTTAGATGCCGTTTCCGGCTGGCGAACAACACGTTGAATAAAGTAGCGGGGGCGGGCGCGCACGTCGTTATAGATGCGGCCGATATACTCCCCGAGCAGGCCCATACCGACAAACTGGGCGCCGATGAACATGAACAGCACGGCGAAGAGCATAAACACCCCTTCCGCCGCCCACTGCGGGCCAAAGGCCAGACGCAGCACCACCAGCAGCAGGCCGAAGGCGAAGCCCAGCAGGGCAATCACGCTGCCGAAAATGCTGAGCAGACGCAGCGGCGTGGTGGTCAGACAGGTCACCAGGTCGTACATCAGGTTGATCAGGCGCATAAAGCTGTATTTGGAGTCGCCGAATTCGCGCTCGGCGTGCATCACCGGGATCTCCACCGCGCGCCGGGCGAAGGTATTCGCCAGGATCGGGATAAAGGTGCTGCGCTCATGGCAGTTGAGCATGGCGTCGATGATATGGCGGCGGTAAGCGCGCAGCATGCAGCCGTAGTCGCCCATCGCTTTGCCGGTGGTGCGCTGGATCAGGCGGTTGATCATCTTCGACGCGGTTTTACGGAAGATGCTGTCCTGACGGTTCTGGCGGACGGTGCCCACCACGTCGTAACCTTCATCAGCCTTCGCCACCAGCCGCGGGATCTCCTCCGGCGGGTTTTGCAGGTCGGCGTCGAGGGTAATAATCAGATCGCCGGTTACATGGCTGAAGCCGGCCATGATCGCCGAGTGCTGGCCGTAGTTACGGTTTAACAGCACGGCGACGACGTGGCTGCCTTCCGCCTCGGCGGCTTCGGTGAGCATGCGCGCGGAATCGTCGCTGCTGCCATCGTCGATCAACAGAATTTCATATTGCCGCCCCAGGGTGGCGCAGGCGGCATCCGTACGACGAAGCAGTTCCGGCAGGCTATCCTGTTCGTTATAAACCGGGATAACCACCGAGACCTTCTTCACGGGAGGGTAAGTAAGCATATCAACGTCCTGACAACTGGCGCAGTGCGGAGATAACGCGAGTGACATCGTCATCGGTCATATCCGGGAACAACGGGAGAGAGCAGATGCGGGCGCTGTTCCATTCGGTATTCGGCAGGGAAACCTCAGGGAAGCGCTCGCGGTAATATTTTTGCGTATGGGCCGCACGGAAGTGCAGGCCGGTGCCGATGCCCATCGCCTTCAGCTTTTCCATCAGCGCGTCGCGGCTGATGCCGCACGCGGCCTCATCGACGCGGATGATAAACAGATGCCAGGCGTGCTGGTGATCCCAGGTCGGGACGCTCAGCGGTTTAAACGGCGTGTCCGCCAGCTCGCGCAGGTAGCGCTGGGCAATCTCGGTCCGGCGCTGATTGGCGTGGCTCAGTTTTTCCAGCTGGACCAGCGCCAGAGCGGCGTTGATATCGGCAAGGTTGTACTTGAAGCCCGGGGTGATCACCTCCGCCTGCGGCGCGCGGCCGTGGGTCTGGCGATCATAAGCGTCCACGCCCAGACCATGGAATTTCAGGCTACGGATGCGGGAGGCCAGCTCGTCGTCGTCGGTGACAATCAGCCCGCCTTCGGCGCAGGTCATGTTTTTGATCGCGTGGAACGAGAAAATGGCGGTCCCCTGCCAGCCCACGTGGCGGCCTTTATAATGGGTACCGGCCGCATGGGCGGCGTCTTCGATCACCGAAATGCCATGGCGCTCGCCCACCGCGCGAATGGCGTCGATGTCGGCTGGCGCGCCCGCGTAGTGCACGGGAATTATCGCTTTGGTACGCGAAGTGATCGCCGCTTCCACCGCGTCAGGGGTAATCATCAGATTGTCGTTATCGACATCGATCATCACCGGCGTGGCGCCCAGCAGGCAGATCATATTGAGAGTGGAGACCCAGGTCTGGGACGGCGTAATGACTTCATCGCCGGGGCCAATACCCAGCGCCATCAGGGTCACATGCATCCCGCCGGTCGCTGAACTGACGGCAATCGCATGACGGTTGCCGGTCAGCTGGCAGAATGCCGCTTCAAGTGCCTGATTCTTCGGCCCGGTGGTGATCCAGCCCGACGCTAAAACTTCACGCAGCGCAGCCAGCTCTGCGTCGCCCATCGACGGGCGCGAAAAAGGCAAAAAATCGCTCATCATCATCCTGTTCTGTAGATGACCCACGCACGAATCTGGGTCGTTAGAATAAAATATCCTGCGCCTGCGGACTTAAACGAAATTAAAATGAAGTGAGTTCAGCACGGCATTCCATTTCAGGGTATCTCGACCACTATTAATGTAGTCGACCTTGCTTAGGATAATATTAAGAAATTAATATTTCTTCGGAATAAGAAATAAATTATTAATAAACAGTATGATAGGAGTTTTTTATGGCAGAAATTTGACGGAGATGCGTTCCTGTCACGAAAAAGAGAACAGGAACGCAATAGTTGAAATTAAACGAGAACTAAACCAGTTCACAATTTATTATTCTGTCATTGTCACGCTTAATGACAAAAAGTTAGCGCAGATCACAAAGTTATTTCTGCTGAATTACAAATTTGCAGGAAAATCCGCAGGCAATTCGCTCGCCGGGCAATTAATGACCTCGTCATTATCCGCGCCACAGTCGCGAATGAAGGTGATAGTGGCGAACTCGTCAATCACTTCCGTCGGGTAGGCCGGGCCGGCATCGCGATACGAATTCATCAGCGGAATATGGTCGTTCTGGAAGCAGACGGTTTTTTCCGGGTTATTCATGATCCAGCGCGGGAAGAAAATGGTGCCGTGGAACAGTTTGTCGCCCAGGTTGACGATCAGGCTGACGTCGGTGCCGGTCGGTTCGGTCCAGGAGATTTTGTAGATACTTTCCCCCACCCGCACAATGTACGCTTCCTGATCTTTCACCCAGCGATTGCCGACGATGCCGCTGTGAATACGGTAGTCGAGGGTGTGGCCATTTTTGACGTAAATCTCGTAGTTCCAGCCGTTGTCGTAGGTATAGACCAGATGTTTACCGATAAAGCCGCTGAGGTCATGTTTGTCGAAAGTGCTCATCATTTATTCTCCTCTGTTTTGTTGAGGACAGCATACGTCTTTAAAAAATGAATGAATAACGCTATGTTTGGATTAAATACATTCAAATTTTAGATTGATTATGCACAAGACAACCCTGGAGCAGTGGGCGTTACTCGAAAAGGTAGTGGAATTGGGGAGCTTTGCCAGAGCGGCGGAGGAGACCAATCGCAGTCAGTCATCGGTAAGCTATAACCTCGCGCTGCTGCAGGAGCGCTTAGGCGTGGCGCTGCTGGCGCCGTCCGGCCGGCGGGCGGTGCTGACGCCGGCTGGCGAACTACTGCTGAATCAGGTCAAGCCGCTGCTGCAGGCCTTCGCCTACGTCGAGACGCACGCCGCCACTCTGCGCAACGGGGCGCGGACCCGCCTGGATCTGGTGGTCGACAGTATTTTCCCGCGCCAGCGGCTGTTCGCGATTTTACGCCAGTTTCAGCAGCGCTATCCGCAGACCCAGGTCAGGCTCACCGAAGTGCTGGAAAACCTGGATGACGAGAGCGCGGCGCGGACGGAAGCCGATGTGATGGTGTTGACCCGCCGCCAGGATATTACCGGCCGCGGGGAGTGGCTGATGAATATTGATTTCATCGCCGTCGCCCACCGCGACCACCCTCTCGCCGCGCTGGACGGACCGCTGGAGGATAGCGCGCTGGCGCCGTGGCCGCTGGTGCGCATTGCCGATCAGGGCGGCGATAGCCAGGCGCCGCGAGACGCCTGGACCTTCTCCACCATTGATGCCGCCATTGATGCGGTGATGTATCAGGTCGGCTTCGGCTGGCTGCCGGAGGAGCGCATTCGCCCCCATCTCGACCAGGGCGTGCTGAAGCGGTTGCCCCTCAGCCATGGCGCGCGCCGCGCGACGCCGCTGCATCTGATCGTCAAGCGGGACCTGGCGCCGATCGACGAACAGGTGGCCACGCTGCTGGGGTTGTTCCGGGCGCCCTGAGGGGTAAAGCGGCGCCTGCCCCTGCGCATAATCATACGGATTACTTATACTTTTCGGCGCAATATTGATCCAGGTTACTCCGAAAGTATGATGAATCACTAAAATCGTCATACTTTCCTGTCGTTGAGATTGCCGTCTTGTCTATTATCCGCCTCACCCTGCTGGCGCTGGTCGCCTGCGTCCCTCTGCTGGCTCAGGCCGCGCCGTACCAGCTCACCACCGCCTGGCCGGTTAACGTCGGCCCGCTGAATCCCCATCTCTATACGCCCAACCAGATGTTTGCCCAAAGCATGGTCTATGAACCGCTGGTGAAGTATCAGGCTGACGGCAGCGTGCAGCCCTGGCTGGCAACCCGCTGGCGTCACTCCGACGATGGTAAAACCTGGTGGTTCACCCTGCGCGAGGATGTGGCCTTCTCCAACGGCGAACCCTTTAACGCCCAGGCCGCAGCGGCGAATTTCCAGGCGGTGCTCGCCAACCGCCAACGCCACGCCTGGCTTGAGCTCGCCAATCAGATAACCGACGTGCGGGCGCTCAGCGCCACCGAGCTGCAGATCACCCTGAAAAGCGCCTACGCCCCCTTACTGCAAGAGCTGGCCCTGCCCCGCCCGTTCCGCTTCATCGCCCCCTCGCAGTTTATCGATGGCGGCACCGCCAGGGGCATTAAAGCCCCGATCGGCACCGGCCCGTGGCGGCTGGCAAGCTCGCAGCTCAATCAGCGCGATGTGCTGGTGCGCAATGAGCGCTACTGGGGTCGCAAACCCGCGCTACAGCAAATCACCATCAAGGTGATCCCTGACGCCACCAGCCGGGCGGTGGCGTTCGAAACCGGGGAAATCGATATGCTCTACGGCGATGAAGGGCTGCTGCCGCTGGACACCTTCGAACGCTTTCGCCATCACCCCGGCTACGTGGCGCGCCTGTCCGCCCCGGCGGAGACGGTAATGCTGGCGCTAAACGCCAGCCAGGGCCCGACCCGCGAGCAGGCGGTTCGTGAGGCGCTCAACTACGCCGTCGATAAACAGACCCTTGTCGATAGCGTGTTGTATGGCACCCAGCAGGTTGCCGACACCCTGTTTGCCCCCTCCGTCCCTTACGCCCCGCAGGATCTGACGCCGCGCCGTTACGACCCGACAAAAGCCCGCGCCCTGCTGGAACAGGCCGGCTGGCAGCAGCTGGAGGGCCAGCCCTGGCGACAAAAAGCCGGGCAACCGTTGGCGATTGAGCTGGCGTTTATTGGCACCGACGCGCTGGCTAAATCGATGGCCGAAATTATTCAGGCCAATCTGCGGCAGGTCGGCGTGCAGGTCACCCTGGTGGGCGAGGAGGAAAGCAGCATTTACGCGCGCCAGCGCGAAGGCCGCTTCGGCATGATCTTCAATCGCACCTGGGGCGCGCCCTACGATCCGCATGCCTTTTTAAGCTCGATGCGCGTCCCGTCGCATGCGGATTACCAGGCCCAGCGCGGCCTGCCAGACAAGGCACTGATTGATAAAGAGATTAGTGAAGTGCTGACCACCGGGGACGAGGCGCAGCGGAGAAAACTGTACCATGATGTGCTGACCCGTCTGCATCAGGACGCGGTGTATCTGCCCATCAGCTATGTCTCGCTGATGTCGGTCGCGCGCCAGGAGGTCGGGGAGATCCCGTTCGCCCCGGTGACCAGCGAGATCCCTTTCGACCAGATTACCCCGGTAACGCCATAATGCTACGCTATATTTTACGCCGCCTGCTGCTGCTGATCCCGCTGCTGCTCGCCGCCTCCGCCATCATCTTTCTGCTGCTGCGGCTCGGCGCCGGCGACCCGGCGCTGGATTATTTACGCCTGTCGAACCTGCCGCCCACTGAAGAGATGGTTGCCTCGACCCGCGAGCTGCTGGGGCTCAACCAGCCGCTGGCAATGCAGTATCTGCACTGGCTATGGCGGGCGCTGCACCTGGATTTCGGTCTCTCCTATGCCACCCAGCGCCCGGTGCTGGACGACCTGCTGCACTTCCTGCCGGCCACCCTGCTGCTCACCGGCGCGGCGCTGGCGCTGATCCTCGTCACCTCCCTGCCGTTGGGCATCTGGGCGGCGCGCCATCGCGATCGCCTGCCGGACTATATCGTACGGCTGATTGCCTTCCTCGGCGTCTCAATGCCCAACTTCTGGCTGGCCTTTCTGCTGGTGATGCTCTTTTCCGTGCATCTGCAGTGGCTCCCGGCGATGGGGTATGGCGACTGGCAGCACCTGATTTTGCCCGCCGTCTCCATCGCCTTTATGTCGCTGGCGATCAACGCCCGCCTGCTGCGCGCCAGCATGCTGGACGCCGCCAGCCAGCGTCACGTGATATGGGCGCGGCTGCGCGGATTGAGCGCGCGCCAGGTGGAGCGCCGACATATCCTGCGCAATGCCACCCTGCCGGTGGTGACCGCCATGGGCATGCACATTGGCGAGCTGATCGGCGGCACCATGATTATCGAAAATATCTTTGCCTGGCCCGGGGTCGGCCGCTACGCAGTTTCCGCCATTTTCAATCGCGATTACCCGGTGATCCAGTGCTTTACCCTGATGATGGTGACGGTGTTCGTGCTGGCTAATCTGGCGGTAGATGTGCTTAACGCGGCGCTCGACCCGCGCCTGCGCCGCCACGAGGAGGTGAGCGCATGAGAGGGCTACAAAGCTTTCGCTGGCCGGTAAAACTGGCCATGCTGGTTATCGCGCTGCTGGCGGTCATCGCCATCGGCAGCGGCTGGTGGCTGCCCTGGGATCCAGCGGCGATTGACCTTCAGCAGCGGCTGCTACCGCCGGGCGCAGCGCACTGGCTCGGCACCGATCATCTCGGCCGGGATATTTTCTCACGCCTGCTGGCCGCCACCCGCGTTTCGCTGGGGGCGGTGATGGCTTGTCTGCTGCTGGTGCTGCTGATCGGCCTGGCGGTCGGCGGCTGCGCCGGACTGCTGGGCGGCCGCGCCGACCGCGGCCTGATGCGCATCGCCGAACTGTTTATGACCTTTCCGACCTCGATCCTGTCGTTCTTTATGGTGGGAGTGCTGGGTACCGGGCTGACCAATGTGATCCTCGCCATTGCGCTGTCGCACTGGGCCTGGTACGCCAGAATGGTGCGTAACCTGGTGGTTTCCCTGCGCCAGCGCGAATTTATCCTCGCCGCCCGTCTGAGCGGCGCCAGCCAGTGGCGGCTGTTCAGCGACCATCTGGCCGGCGCGGTGATCCCCTCGCTGCTGGTGCTCGCCTCGCTGGATATCGGCCATATGATGCTTCACGTAGCCGGCATGTCGTTCCTCGGTCTCGGCGTCAGCGCGCCGACGGCGGAATGGGGGGTGATGATCAACGACGCCCGGCAGTATATCTGGACCCAGCCGCTGCAAATGGTCTGGCCGGGGCTGGCGCTGTTCATCAGCGTGATGGCTTTTAACCTGCTGGGCGACGCGCTGCGCGATCGTCTCGATCCCCACCTGATCGCGGAGCATAGCCACTGATGCCGCAGAAGATCCAACTGGAACAGATCTCGCTTGCCGCTGACCGACCGCTGGTCAGCGACGTCTCCTTCACCCTGCGCCGCGGCCAGGTGCTGGCGCTGCTCGGCAGCAGTGGTTGCGGAAAATCGCTGACCTGCGCCGCCGCGCTGGGCCTGCTGCCGCCCGGCGTCAGGCAAACCGCCGGCCGGGTGCTTCTCGACGGCATTCCGGTGCACGGCGAACAGCTGCGCGGGGCGACCATCGCCACCATCATGCAGAACCCGCGCAGCGCCTTTAACCCGCTGCAGACCATGGCCGCGCATGCCCGGGAAACCTGCCGGGCAGCGGGTCGTGAAACGAATGACGCCGTGCTGCTGGCAGCGATGGAGGAGGTCGGTCTGGACAATCCGCGGGCGCTACTGAAGCGCTACCCTTTTGAAATGAGCGGGGGCATGCTGCAACGGATGATGGTCGCTCTCGCCCTGCTCAGCCGCGCGCCCTTTATCATCGCCGACGAGCCGACGACCGATCTCGATGCCATCGCCCAGGCGCGCATCCTCGACCTGCTGGCGGATATTGTCGCCAGGCGCGGTCTGGGACTGCTGCTGGTGACGCATGACATGGGCGTCGTGGCGCGGCTGGCGCATCACGTAACGGTGATGGAGAACGGTCGCCTCGTTGAACACTGCGATGTGAATACGCTATTTAGCGCCCCGCGGCACCCGCTCAGCCAGCGCCTGCTGGCCGCGCATCTGGCGTTATACGGTCTGGAGAAAACACCATGAATTTACTCAGCGTCACCGGGGTGAGTCACGATTATCCTCACCACGGCAGAGTCCTGCACGAGATACAACTCGCCATCGCCCCCGGCGAAACGGTGGCCCTGCTCGGACGCAGCGGCTGTGGGAAAAGCACCCTGGCGCGGATGCTGGTGGGTCTGGAAACGCCGCAGCACGGTGATATTGCCTGGCGCGGCACGCCGCTGACTGCCCTGAAGGGCGAGGCCATCGGCGCCTTCCGCCGTGATATTCAGCTGGTATTTCAGGATGCCTTCAGCGCGGTGAATCCGCGCAAAACGGTGCGCGAGATCGTCAGCGAGCCGCTGCGCCATCTGTTGTGCTTGTCGCGTGAGGCGCGTGCGCGGCGGGTGGAAGAGATGCTGCTGGCCGTCGACCTCGCGCCGTCGCTGCTCGATAAGCGCCCGGCGCAGCTCAGCGGCGGACAGCTGCAGCGCGTCTGCCTGGCACGCGCCCTGGCGGTACGGCCGCAGCTGTTGATCCTTGATGAAGCGGTTTCAAATCTCGATCTGCTGCTGCAGGCGGAGATTATCGCCCTGCTGAAGCGTCTGCAGGCGCAGTTTGACACCGCCTGCCTGTTCATCACCCATGACCTGCGGCTGGTGGAGCGCTTTTGCCAGCGAGTGCTGGTGATGGAGCACGGGCGCATCGTCGAAACCGCAACGGTTAGTCTACCGCTACGCCTGCGTTCCCCTGCCGGACAGGCGCTCCAGCAGGCGGTGCTCCCCCCTTTTCCTGCCACTCTGCTTAACGAGGCCATGCCATGCAGCGCGTAACCCTGACCCTTGATGATGACCTGCTGGCCGCCCTCGATGCGCTAAGCGCCCGCCGCGGCTACCACAACCGTTCGGAGGCGGTACGCGATATTCTGCGCGACGCCCTCAACCAGGATCCTCCGTCGCCGGAATCACGGCGCGGGTATGCCGTCCTGTCGTACGTGTATGAACATGAAAAACGCGAACTGGCGAGCCGGCTGGTGGCCACCCAGCATCATCATCACGATCTCTCCGTCGCCACGCTGCATGTGCATATCAGTCATGACGACTGCCTGGAGATTGCGGTGCTGAAAGGTGATATGGCCGAGGTACAGCATTTTGCCGACGACGTGATTGCCCAGCGCGGCGTGCGCCATGGGCATTTGCAGTGTTTAGCGGATGATTAATTATTTGAAAATTCTTGGGTGGTTTATCAACAGTTGATAAACCACATAAACTATACGCTTTGTGAATTATCCCTCTTCGCCAATAATGGCGCCTCATTTAACGATCTCGTTATGGCGAGGCTCCTGCATAAATACAAGTTACCGCCCTGTTGGTATCGAGAGAGACCACTCAGGGAAATACAGGCTTCCATCGAATCAAGGTGTTGCCAAGGTAACTTCTGGCGGTCATGACCGTTCAGATACGTTATGCAGTGCTAAAACCAGGACGTAGGGATCTGCCTGCGCTAACCCTGTCTTGTTCGCCCCTATGAGTGATTTTTTATAGGGATTTTAATCATGTCTTCCATTCAACTCTGCGCCGCCCATCAGGCGACCTCTGGCTTC
>ERZ1023972.147-NODE-147-length-21281-cov-12.624234_pt1 | contig 21281 bp, 17 predicted proteins | sample MGYA00380431_ERZ1023972 | MGnify/ENA primary metagenome ERZ1023972 (study PRJEB33179, sample SAMN07449053) | human gut metagenome | biome: Human-gut; feature: Human associated habitat; material: Faeces | host: Homo sapiens | place: India:Kasaragod | collected... | reverse complement strand
CACCCCTCAAGATTGAGGGGCAGGGGAGTTGAATAGGCGAAGCCTATTTTTTATGTTACAGAGCGGGACAAAGCGATCAGGTATCAGCTGGCGAAACATTTATCGGAAGCTGCCAGTCTGATAAGGATGGAATTTTCCAAACGGGCATGGTATACTCAACTCAACAAGATAAGGGGATCGATACGAATGAAAAGAAAACAGGTAACAGCAGCATGTCTGATGGCGGCAGCGATGCTGTTTTCAGGCTGCACGCCGAATATCAGTGAATATGCAGCGCGAGCGCAGCAAGCCGGAAAGAACTTTTTTGAAGGGGAAACCATAGACGCTATGGCACAGGACAGCGATACTGCGACAACGGCAGATGGCGAGACGTCTGTAGCAGGTGAAACACAGAATGTCAGTACAGGAACCGGCACCGCTGCAGCGACCGATGATGAGGTGCAGGATAGCACCGCTGCGACCGATGGTGGGACACAGGACGGTATAACAGCGACCGGCGAAGCGCAGCACGGCGATACCGCGGCAACAGCAGACAGCGAGATGCCTGCGACCGGCGAAACGCAGACCGACACCGCCACAGAATCTGAGGCAGCGACAGCTCCTCAAATTCCGGAACTGATGACAGAAGTGACCGACTCAGTTTATGAAGCATACGCGCAGAAATCGGATGCGTTTACCGGCAAGCTGGCGGGACACGACCGCTTAAGCCGCGCAGAAAACGCAGCGCTGACGGCAGTTCTTTCGCAGAAGGAGTACGGTGACAAGACGCTTTGCCTGCAGAACATGGCGAAGTATGACAGCAACGCAAATGAAAGCTTTCTGCTGATGTTTGAGAGCACACCGTTGACAGCGCGCGGGCGGATTTCCGGCGATCTCTGGTATTATGACGGCGAGTCGGCAAGGCTTCTGGAAAAAGGAATCGTCGTAACCGGACTGCAGCAGGTGACGGGAATCGGGAATCCGTTTGTTATTCTGGAAACGGAAGTCTCCGGCAAAAAACAGGCGGCTGTCTGGACGGTAAAAGATCAAAAGTGCGAAAAGCTTCTGGAGGATGCCGAGACGATCGAAGCGACAAAGGGCGGCCTTTGTGCATTTTATCCTGCGGAGAAGACGGTGTACGATCCGCTTGTTTCGGAATGGGACAGTGCAGAAGAGACGGTTCCTGTTTATTATGAAAGAACAGCGGACGGATTTGCAGAGGGCTCGTATCGGGAGCTGACAGCGTCGGAATATTTGGCGTATGTGTCTGCAGAGGATTCGGAGGAAGAGGCACAGGCGTGGAAGGAAGCGTTGGAAGAGCGGTTCTACACGCAGACGGATGAAAATACAGAATATACCTATTGGTTTTATGCAATTGGGGAGGACAAAATCGCCTATCGCTGCAGAGAAGTCGGACAGTCGGTCGGACAGAAAAACGGAATTGATCATGCGATTGCGAAGTACAGCTGGTGCATCAGCAGCCTGGATCAGGGAAGGCTGACCAAAGCGTCGGAGACGATCAGCGGGGATGGATTCTTCTTCCCGTCGAGATTGGAGCAGGAAGAAGCGCTGGAGAGCCTGGAGGATATTCCAAACGAATTTATGAAAAACCGGTTGAATAAAGTGCAGAAAACAGCCCGCGCGGCGGTCGGTCAGGCGGTTGCACAGATTCTGGAGGTACAGGAGTACCCGGACGATGCGCTGTGTTTTGCAGAGACGGCGGATTACGATGGGAACGGCAAAAAAGAAACATTTGCGGCGATCGGCAGGTACGACGGAGCGTTCGGCGCGCCGGTATGCGACCTGTGGTTTGTCGGCGCGGACGGCGCGATTTTGGAAGAAGAGAATTTTGCCTTTAAGGAGCTGGAAAAGCTGGGAAGCGCCTTTGTGCTGTATCGTGGCTACGAAGTGTCCGGTGTCAGCGACATGCTGTTTGGTGTGCAGGAGCAAGGAGCAGTGCGCCTGTTAAAACAGATGGGGCACTTTGAGCTGGACGATGACGGCGATCTGATGGCATGGACTGCCGGGACAGAAGCCGCGCCGGGATATTATGACATCAGCCTGCGCACACTGACAGAGTATCGATTAGAAGAAATCCGTGAAAAAGAGCTGTTACAGTATAAAAACGGCAAAGCAGTGTTAAAGAGTATCCTGCGGCAGGTTGGATCAGATTCCGGGAAAATACAGATTTTATCCGGGGAAAACGATAGGATTCATGTCAACTTTTCGGACGCGGAAGGAAGCTGGTACGAGACATGGAAAGTGGAAAACGACAGACTTGTACTGACAGACAGCGGAGAAGGCAGTGTAAAAGAGGTTCATGAAAGCGGTGATGTGTCCGGACAAAACGCAGTCAGTCAAAACAGCGCTGTATCTGATCGGGAAGCAGACAGCATCAGTGAAAACAATGCGGCAGCATCCGACCGGACAGGCAGCATCGGCACGAGGTCTGTGACAAAGAGCGGGCAAAAGTCGGAAACCGGGACAGAAAGCCCTGCCTTTGACTTCTCTGCGCCCGATGGGACAGCAAAGGAAACTCAGACAGAACAAGAATAGGAAATTACAAAAATATGGCATTTGCACATTTGCACGTCCATACAGAGTACAGCCTGCTGGACGGTTCCAATAAAATCAAAGAATATGTAAAACGAGTCAAGGAGCTGGGCATGACGGCTGCGGCGATTACCGACCATGGCGCAATGTACGGTGTGATCGATTTTTACCGTGCGGCGCGGGCAGAGGGTATCAATCCGATTTTGGGCTGTGAGGTCTATGTTGCGCCCAATTCCCGTTTTGACCGGGAGATTACCGGCGGGGATGACCGGTATTACCATCTGGTGCTTCTGGCGGAAAATAATACTGGTTACGCGAATCTGAGCAAAATCGTCAGCCGCGGTTTTACGGAGGGTTACTATTACAAGCCGCGTGTCGATATGGAGGTTCTGGAGGAATTTCACGAGGGAATTATTGCGCTGTCTGCGTGTCTGGCAGGTGAAGTGCCGCGCTATATCCAGAAAGGACTGCCGGAGGAAGCAAAAAAATGCGCATTAAAGTATCAGTCGATTTTTGGGAAGGATAATTATTTTCTGGAACTGCAGGATCATGGGATCCCGGAGCAGCAGACCGTAAACATGGCGCTTTTACAGATGTCGCGAGAACTGGACATTCCGTTAGTATGCACGAACGACGTGCACTACACCTATGCGGAGGACGCAAAGCCCCACGATATCCTTCTGTGTATCCAGACCGGCAAAAAGCTTTCCGACGAAAACCGGATGCGTTACGAGGGCGGTCAGTATTTCGTCAAAAGCGAAGAAGAGATGAAGGGACTGTTTCCCTATGCGTGGGAGGCAGTGGAAAATACACAGCGAATTGCAGACCGCTGTCATGTGGAAATCGAGTTTGGTAAGACGAAGCTGCCGCATTTTGATGTGCCGGAGGGCTATGATTCCTGGGGATATTTGAATAAGCTGTGCACTGACGGCATGAAAGAGCGCTATCCGGAGGACGACGGCACGCTGCAGAAGCGTCTGGAATACGAGCTGGGTATTATCAAGCGCATGGGATATGTGGACTATTTCCTGATCGTGTGGGATTTTATCAACTATGCCAGAGAAAACGGTATTCCGGTAGGACCTGGACGTGGAAGTGCAGCTGGAAGCATCGTTTCCTACTGCCTGCATATCACGAATATTGATCCGATCCGTTATAGCCTGCTGTTTGAGCGTTTCCTGAACCCGGAACGAGTTTCCATGCCGGATATCGATATCGACTTCTGTTATGAACGCAGACAGGAGGTCATCGATTATGTCGGACGCAAATATGGAAAAGAAAAGGTTGTGCAGATTGTCACATTCGGTACGCTGGCGGCAAAGGGTGTCATCCGCGACGTCGGGCGCGTCATGGATCTGCCGTATTCCTTTGTGGATTCGATTGCAAAAATGATTCCGAACGAGCTGAACATGACGATTGATAAGGCACTGTCAATGAACGCAGAGCTGCGCAAGCTCTACGAGAGCGATGAACAGGTGCACGTGCTGATTGATATGAGTAAACGGCTGGAGGGATTGCCGCGCCACACCTCGATGCACGCAGCAGGGGTTGTGATCTGCCCGGAGGCGGCAGATCATTTTGTACCGCTTTCACGGGGGTCGGATGGTTCGATCACAACGCAGTTTACGATGACGACGCTGGAAGAGCTCGGACTGTTAAAAATGGACTTTCTGGGGCTTCGAACCCTGACAGTAATCGACCACGCGGTCAAGATGATTGAGCATGACACCGGTGTGAAGCTCGATATGGAGCATCTGGATTATAACGATAAAAAAGTGCTGGATTCGCTCTGCACCGGCAGGACGGACGGCGTGTTCCAGCTGGAAAGCGGCGGGATGAAAAGCTTCATGAAGGAGCTAAAGCCCCAGAACCTTGAGGATATCATCGCGGGTATTTCCCTGTACCGTCCCGGGCCGATGGACTTTATTCCAAAATATATTAAAGGAAAAAACAATCACGACGAGATCACCTATTCCTGTCCGGAGCTGGAACCGATCCTGTCTCCGACCTACGGCTGTATCGTGTATCAGGAGCAGGTTATGCAGATTGTGCGCGACCTCGGCGGCTACACGATGGGACGAAGCGACCTGGTTCGTCGTGCGATGAGCAAGAAAAAGCAGTCTGTCATGGAAAAAGAACGGGCGAATTTCGTTTACGGCAATCCCGAGGAGGGCGTGCCCGGCTGTGTGGCCCGGGGCATTCCGGAAAAGGTCGGTCTGGAAATTTACGCGGAAATGATGGATTTTGCAAAATACGCGTTCAACAAGTCCCACGCCGCATGCTACGCGGTTGTCGCTTACCAGACGGCTTACCTGAAATATTATTATCCGGTGGAATTTATGGCGTCCCTGATGACTTCTGTAATCGATAACCCCGGAAAAGTGGCGGAATACATTCTGGTTTGCCGCCAGATGGGAATCGCGATTCTGCCGCCGGATATCAACGAGGGAGAGCCGGGATTTTCGGTATCGGGAAAATCAATCCGGTACGGGCTGACTGCGATCAAGGGTGTAGGACATCCGGTTGCGGACGCGGTGATCGCAGAGCGGAAGCTGCGGGGCGTGTTCAAAAACCTGCAGGATTTTCTTTCCAGAATGTCCGATACGGAAGTCAATAAGCGCAACGTGGAAAACTTCATCAAAGCGGGTGCATTCGATAGCCTTGAGGGAACACGCAAGCAGTTTATGAGCGTATTTGTGCAGCTGATGGATCAGAATCAGCAGAATCGGAAAAATAATATGGCGGGACAGCTTTCCTTATTCGATCTGGTGGACGAGTCGGAAAAGAAAAACTATGAAATCCGCTTCCCGGATGTCGGGGAATATTCGAAGGAAATTCTTCTGACCTTTGAAAAAGAAGTGCTCGGTGTGTATGTCAGCGGGCATCCGCTGCAGGAATACGAGCAGCTCTGGCGCAGGAATATTTCTAATACAACGGCAGATTTTATGCTGGATGAGGAGACAAACAGCGTCCATATTCAGGACGGAGCAAAGGCGGTTATCGGCGGAATTATTGAGGAAAAGAAGATCAAATATACCAAAAACGATAAGGTGATGGCGTTTTTACAGGTGGAGGATCTGGTTGGAACGATTGAAGTTATCGTTTTCCCGAAAACCTATGAGCAGTACGGCAGCAAGCTGATGGAGGATGAAAAGGTTCTCCTGCGGGGGCGCGTTTCCGCAGAGGAGGACAAAGACGCGAAGCTGATCTGTGAATCCGTGCAGACGTTTGACGAAATCCCCAAAAAGCTCTGGATTAAATTTCCGACGATGGAAGCCTATCAGCAGCAGGAAAAAAAGCTGCTTTCGGCAATCGCAGCTTCTGACGGCAAGGATACCGTGGTGATTTATGTGGAAAATCCGCGCGCGATGAAGCAGCTTGGGGCGAATCAGACCGTTCATGGGGACGAGGCACTTTTAAAGCAGCTGGAAGAGCTGTTTGGAGAAGAAAACGTAAAGCTGATGTAAGTTTCACAAAACCATTGAAAAGAAAGCCCGTTTCGATTAAAATAAAAAATGGTTTTACGGATTTTGAAATCTTAAGATTGAAGTCCAGCCCGCAGCGGCAGACAGGAGGAACAATGGCAGCTAAGATAAAGACAATTGGAGTTCTTACAAGCGGCGGAGATGCGCCGGGTATGAATGCGGCAATCCGTGCGGTTGTTCGGAAAGCGATTTGCAACGGCGTCAAAGTAAAAGGCATTAAAAAAGGCTATCAGGGCCTGTTAAATGAAGAAATCATAGATATGGATGCCCGCAGTGTTTCGGATACCATCCAGAAGGGCGGTACGATTCTGGGAACCGCACGTTGTCTGGAATTTAAGACCGAAGCCGGACAGAAAAAGGGCGCGGAGATCTGCCGCAGACACGGCATCGACGGTCTGGTTGTTATCGGAGGCGACGGCTCTTACAGAGGTGCGCAGGCGATGTCCAGACTTGGGATCAATACGATCGGCCTGCCGGGCACGATCGATCTGGATATTGCATGTACCGAATATACGATCGGTTTCGACACGGCAGTCAATACCGCGATGCAGGCAATCGATAAGGTAAGGGATACATCTTCTTCTCATGAACGCTGCAGTATTATCGAGGTAATGGGCAGAAATGCCGGTTATATCGCACTGTGGTGCGGCGTCGGTACCGGCGCGGAGGATATCCTTCTTCCTGAAAAGTACGACTATGACGAGCAGCAGCTGATTAACAATATTATCAACAACCGGAAAAAGGGCAAAACTCACCATCTGATCATCAATGCAGAAGGTATCGGTCATTCTACTTCCATGGCGAAGAGAATTGAAGCGGCAACGGGTGTGGAAACCAGAGCAACCATCCTGGGGTACATGCAGCGAGGCGGCAGCCCGACCTGTCTGGATCGTTATTATGCTTCTATCATGGGCGCTTATGCGGCAGACATCCTCTGCGCAGGCAGCTCGAACCGTGTTGTGGCTTACAAACACGGTGAATTTGTAGACTATGATATCGAGGAAGCACTTGCGATGCAGAAAGAGATTCCCGAATATCATTATCAGGTCAGCAAAGCGCTGGCCACCTGACGATACAGGACGCAAAGGGGCGGCTGCACACGAAACGTGTGTGGCCGTCGTGCGTTTTCATAAAGATCAACGGAGGAACCTGCATGATTACTGCAGCATCCAACAGCCGGATCAAAAGGCTGGTACAATTGAATCAAAAGTCGAAGCTGCGCAGAACGGAGGACGTTTTTCTGGCAGAGGGTGTGAAGATGTTTCTGGAAGCACCGAGAGAGCAGCTGCAGGAGGTCTATGTTTCGGAATCCTTTCTGGAAAAGTGCAGCTGCAGGGAGCATCTGGAAGAGGTTGGCTACGAAGTCGTTTCCGACAGCGTTTTTTCTAAAATATCGGATACCTGCACGCCACAGGGCGTTTTATGCGTGCTGAAACAGTTTCACTATAATATAGAAGAAATGCTGCGGGACAAAGCACCGCTGTTTCTGCTTCTGGAAAATATACAGGATCCCGGCAACCTCGGTACGATGCTGCGAACCGGTGAGGGCGCAGGCGTTTCCGGGATTATCATGAGCCGGGATACAGTCGATTTGTACAACCCGAAGGTTATCCGTTCGACGATGGGCAGCATCTACCGCGTTCCGTTTTATTATGCGGACGATTTTGCGGCGGCGGTTCATCAGGTACAGCAGGCGGGTGTCAGCGTATACGCGGCGCATCTGCGCGGGAAAAATTCCTATGCCTGTCAGGATTACACAAAGGGGACGGCATTTCTGATCGGTAACGAGGGCAACGGCCTGCGGGAAGAGACTGCAGAGCTTGCGGACTGTTATATCCGAATTCCGATGGAGGGCAAAGTGGAGTCGTTAAATGCAGCGGTGGCGTCTTCGATTCTGATGTATGAAGCGCATCGGCAGAGGGCGATTTGAAAGAAGGTCGAAGCTTGAAAAATAACATTTTTTAAGCTCGAGATTTGTGTCTGCGCGCACTTGACACAAACTTGACATGCGCAAAAAGCGTGCGCAGAAATGAGAGGCACAGATGAAAATCGGTTTTATCGGACTTGGAAATATGGCGCAGGCGATGATTGGAGGAGTTTTGAGAAATCACCTGGCTGTGCCGGAGGAAATTTACGGTTCTGCAAAAACGGCGGAGACCGAAAGCAAAGTACATGAAATGTTTGGCATCACGGTGACAGGCGATAACCTGGAAACCGCGCGGCAGGCAGAGCTTTTGATTCTTGCCGTAAAGCCGCAGTTTCTGGAGAAAGTGATCGGACAGATCAGCGACATTGACCTGACCGGTAAGACGATTCTGAGCATTGCGGCAGGCAAAAGCCTTGCGTGGCTGGAAGAGCAGTTCTGCGCGCCGCTTCCGTTTGTGCGTGCGATGCCCAATACGCCGGCACTGGTCGGGGAAGGCTGTACCGGAGTCTGCTATGGCAGCAGGGTAACTCCTGAGATGAAAGAAAAAACGGCGGCTGTCCTGGACAGTTTCGGCAAGACGGTTGAGCTTCCGGAACGCCTGATGGATGTGCTGACCGGCGTCAGCGGCTGTGCGCCTGCCTGGATTTTTATACTGATCGAGGCGATGGCGGACGGTGCAGTTGCGGAAGGCATGCCGCGCAGCCAGGCATATGAATGCGCTGCACAGGCTGTGCTCGGCAGCGCGAAGCTGATGCTTGAGACCGGAAAGCATCCGGGAGAGTTAAAGGATATGGTCTGCTCCCCGGCAGGCTCCACAATTCAGGCAGTACGCGTTTTAGAGGAAAAAGGCTTCCGCGGCGCAGTGACCGATGCGGTTATCACTGCGGTGGAAAAGTCCAGAAGCCTGTAAAATAGTTTGTTACAAAAATGTTAAAAACAGGAATAAAGGAAGATCTGATGGAAAAAATAATCCCGTCAGGTCTTCTTTTTTTATAAAAAATCGAAAAAACCGCAGAAAATGGCTGTCCTTTTTATGAAAAGAGAATTTACTATGTTAAAGCGGCATTTGTTGAAAACTTTGAAAAATAGTAAGAAAAAGGCGATGATTTCGGAGGTTTGTTGTAAAAATATCACAATAGAAGAAAAACTTTTGTGGGGAACTAACGGAAATTTGTGGTTCCGGGTGAACGGCTTGACATTTGATTGTAATATTGCTATCATATCATGCGTAACAATTGTTAATAAGTTTGTAACAATTGAAACAGCTCTGTAACAGGGAGCGTCCCACAAAAAGCTCCTGAATTTCACCGGCAGAATGGCTGGGGAAGCAGAGTAAGATTTATGGAGGTAAGAATGAACGGAAAAGGCAGAAAGTTGTTTCGTAGTGCAGTCGGCATTTTAACATCTGTTATGATGATGGGTGCATATACGACAACCGCTATGGCAAGTGGTATCGGTGTCATTGATGCGAAAGACATGCTGGACATTCATGCAGAAGCAAATACAGCGTCTGCGGTGATTGGTCAGGTCATGGAGGACGGTCATGTGGCGATCCTTGCAAAGTACAACGACTGGGTGCAGATCCAGGCGGGAGAAATTGCAGGATGGGTACCGGCTGAAAATCTGGTCGAGACAGAGATTTCCAACGAAGAGGCTGTTGCAGCCAATGAGCAGGTGATCGCTGAACGGACAGGAGAAACAGCATCCGAAGATGAATTCTTTGCAGAGGAAGAAGTACAGCAGGATGAAACAGCAGCTTTACAGGCAGAGGCGAGTGAAGCAGCACAGAATGAGATAGAAGAAGTACAGGCAGCCGAGGAAGCAGCCCGCATCGAAGCGGAAGCGCAGGCAAAGGCAGCAGCCGAGGAAGCAGCGCAGCTCGCAGCGCAGGCGCAGGCAAAGGCAGCCGAGGAAGCAGCACGCATCGAAGCGGAGGCGCAGGCAAAGGCAGCCGAGGAAGCAGCACGCATCGAAGCGGAAGCGCAGGCAAAGGCAGCCGAGGAAGCAGCACGCATCGAAGCGGAAGCCCAGCAGGCAGCTTTGGCAGCCCAGGCAGCCCAGACCGCAGCGATATCCGCAGAGGAATTAAAACTGCTCGCAAATATTATTTACTGTGAAGCAGGCAGTGAATCCTACGTTGGTAAGGTTGCGGTAGGCAATGTCATCATGAACCGCGTCAAGAGTGCATCGCAGCCCAATACGATCACCGAGGTTGTTTACGCAAAAGGACAGTTTTCCCCTGTTAGAAACGGTTCGCTGCAGAGGGCACTGAGCAGTGACAAGGCAGATGCAGCCTGCTATCAGGCAGCAATCGAAGCATTAGCCGGTGCACAGCCGGTCGGCGGCAAGCTGTTTTTCAGAAGAAATAACGGTCGTTCCGGACAGGTAATCGGACATCACGTTTTTTACTAAAACAGTATCATAGCCGGGGCATTTGGCCCAATAGCATTATAAGGGAATCGTCAGAAGAGGATAGGGAAAAACTGTTGTTTCTGACAGAAAAAGAACAAAAAAAGGCATGTGGAAAAGGATTGTTTTCACACGCCTTTTTTGTGTTCATGACAATAGAATCCTCGCAGGGCGCACACTTGACAGTAATTGACGGATTTGATATGATGACGCTAATCATGTAATATAATTGTAACATTTGATGAGCCGATTTTGGGAGCGCCAAAGGCGCGGAAAATCAATGGAGGTTCAGCTATCGTTACTGTCTGCGGATATGAGGGGATAGAAAGGATCATCGATTTATGGGCTGGAGCAGAAAATGTGAGAAAAGGGGGAAGCACTGGCTGCGGGCTGCAGCGCTGGGAGTCGTCTTTTTGTGGACGGCCGGAAGCAGTCTGCAGGCAGAGGCGGAATCGAGCAAAAGCGCGCACTGGCACAAGGGCGTTGGCATAGAGGCGTGGCTGACAGGAGCGGATAAGGAACAGGTCAGTCAGAACGCAGCATCCAAAAATGGGGCGGCAGATGCAGCGACCGGTGCAGCCGGCGGGCAGGAAACGGATGCAGCGTCTGACAGTGCGGACAGCAAAACCAAAGCTTCGTCCGGCGATGGAACGAAAATGGACGACCTGACCGGCACAATTGTGATGACGAGCGTCCGGAATGTATTGAATGTCAGGACGGAAGCGGACAGCGAGGCAGAGCTTGCAGGGTATTTGTATGCAGACTGTGGCGGTACAGTGCTGGAACAAAAGGACGGCTGGACAAAGCTTGAGTCCGGCGAACTGACCGGCTGGGCGAACAACGATTATCTGCTGTTTGGGGAAGAAGCGCGGAAAGAGGCAAAAGACGCGGGACGGATTGTGGCAACGACCAAAACAGGCGCTTTGAGAATCCGGAAAGAACCTTCAGCAGATGCCGCAATTTATGATCTGCTGGAAGAAGGCGCAAAGTATGAGGTCGTGGATGAAGAACAGATTCGTTTCAGCGAGGATCAGGAAATCACGGCGGACTGGGTTGCGGTCAATTACGGCGGAAAGACCGGATATGTGTCTTTGGAATATGTCCAGGTTGATTTTGAAATCGATTACGGAGAGACGGTTGAGCAGGTAAAAGCGCGCGAGGAAGCGGAAACGGCGAGACTGCAGGCGGAAAAAGAAGCTGCCGCACAGAAACAGAAGCAGGAAAAGGCAGCGCAGGCGGAAAAGGAAGCGAACAAGGCTGCTGCACTGGCAGCGGACGACAGCGTGCTTTTGGCGGCGCTCATTCAGTGTGAAGCAGGAGAAGAGCCCTACGAAGGACAGGTGGCTGTCGGCGCAGTCGTGATGAATCGGGTCAGAAGCGGCGCTTATCCGAATACGGTCAAGGGAGTTATCTATGCTTCGGGACAGTTTACACCGGCGGGAAGCGGACAGGTTGGACGCGTTGTCGCAAGTGGAAAGATCAAGGCAAGCTGCCTGCAGGCGGCACAGGAAGCGATGGCGGGAAGCACCCCAGTTGGAATAGCGACGCATTTTAGACGGGCAGGAAGCAGGGAAGGTATTGTGATCGGACATCATGTATTTTGGTAGACGGGGCATGATTTTTGTAGTATGATAGTCATAAGTCACAGGAAAGGAGGAGTTACATGACGGAAGTATTTGCCTGGCTGGCTCTGTTGATTTTACTTGTGCTGATTGAGCTTGCGACGATGGGGCTGACGACAATCTGGTTTGCAGCCGGAGCTCTTGTTGCGACGATTGCAGCTGCCTGCGGTGCGCCGGTTCTGGTGCAAGTCATCCTGTTTTTGGTAGTGTCCGTGCTGATGCTTGTTTTTACAAGACCGGTTGCCATGCGCTATTTCAATGTTGGAAGGGCGAAGACCAATGTGGACAGCATGCTTGGGGAACGCGGTATCGTGACCGGCAGGATTGATAACCTGCACAGCTGCGGACAGGTTACGCTCAAAGGCATGGAGTGGTCAGCGAGATCTCAGGAAACTGAGGGGACGATTGAAGAGGGTACCGTCGTCATTGTAAAAAAGATCGACGGTGTGAAGCTGATTGTTGTCCCGGACGAGATCGAAACAGAAGAACCTGTAACAAACAGCAGCGAGGCTGCTGACAACATGCGGTAAGACCGCGGAAATGAGGGTAATTATGATAGGTGGACTGGTAATACTCATTATTTTAATTCTGGCAATTGCAATTGTAGCGTCCTGCATCAAGATCGTACCGCAGGCGCAGGCTTATGTCGTAGAACGTCTCGGCGCATACCAGGATACCTGGAGCGTTGGCCTTCACTTTAAAGTGCCGATTGTCGATAAGGTTGCAAAGCGTGTACTGTTAAAGGAACAGGTAGCGGATTTCCCGCCTCAGCCCGTTATCACAAAGGATAACGTTACGATGCGGATCGATACCGTTGTCTTTTTCCAGATCACAGATCCCAAGCTGTTTACCTACGGAGTTGAAAATCCGATCATGGCGATTGAAAACCTGACCGCGACAACCCTGCGTAACATCATCGGAGACCTGGAACTGGACCAGACTCTGACCTCCCGTGAAACGATCAATGCCAAGATGCGTGCATCCCTGGATATCGCAACCGATCCCTGGGGCATTAAGGTAAACCGTGTCGAATTAAAGAACATCATTCCTCCCGCAGCAATTCAGGATGCGATGGAGAAGCAGATGAAGGCAGAGCGTGAACGCCGTGAAGCGATCCTGCGTGCCGAAGGTGAAAAGAAATCTACCATTCTGGTAGCAGAAGGTAAAAAGGAATCCGCAATTCTGGAAGCAGAGGCAGAAAAGCAGTCTGCAATCCTGCGCGCAGAAGCAGAGAAAGAAAAGATGATCCGTGAGGCAGAAGGTGAAGCGGAAGCAATCCTGAAAGTCCAGCAGGCGACTGCAAACGGTCTGCGTTTCATCAAGGATGCAGGAGCGGATGATTCTGTACTTCGTTTAAAGAGTCTGGAGGCTCTGGAAAAGGTTGCGGACGGCAAGTCTACAAAGATCATCATTCCGTCCGAAATTCAGAACATGGCGGGACTGCTGACCAGTGCGAAGGAGCTTTTAAGCGACAAATAAGCTCACACGAGCCATCTTCGATGCTATCCGCTGCCTGACAGCGTATTTCGTCTTTACAAAAAAGGACCGTACATTCTATAATGGATGTACGGTTTTTTATGATGCCAGGGTCAAAAGGTCTAAGCCCACATGAGCTTGCTCATAGGTGGGTGAAAGACCTTTTGACCCGCCCCGATAGGAGCATAAAAGTGGGATGATAATCCCACGATATGCGACTATCGGGCAGGATTGTGGGAGTGCGCAGCACGGAACAATCCGTAGGCATCAAGGTCGGGGGCTTTTGACCCCGACATCATTTCATAGGAAAATGCGTCCTATGAAATAAAAACGCTCCGCGAGGATCGCACTGCAGCGGAATGGAAGAATGTCGCTTGCGCGACCCGCTGCAGGCGGAGAATCCTGCTTCGCAGGATTCTGTTTCATCTTTATCAGGAAACAAATTCTGCAGTGCAGGATTTTAGGAAGAGGAGGATACATCATGGATCTGACAGGACGTCATTTTTTGAAATTACTGGATTATACGCCGGAGGAAATCAACTATTTCGTTGACCTCGCAGCGGAGCTGAAACGCCTCAAAAAAGCAGGCATTCCGGTCGATACACTGAGGGGAAAAAATGTTGCACTGATTTTTGAAAAGACCAGCACGAGAACCCGCAGCTCCTTTGAGGTTGCTGCCCACGATCTTGGCATGGGATGTACCTATCTTGATCCGTCCAGCTCCCAGATCGGCAAAAAAGAGAGCATCCGCGACACCGCACGCGTTCTGGGACGGATGTTTGAAGGAATCGAATACCGCGGTTACGGACAGGAAATCGTAGAAGAGCTTGCAAAATATGCAGGCGTTCCGGTATGGAACGGTCTGACCAACGAGTTCCATCCGACCCAGATGCTGGCTGACCTTTTGACGATTCGCGAGCATCTTGGAAAGCTGAAAGGCGTGAATCTGGTTTATATGGGAGACGCCCGCTACAACATGGGCAATTCCTACATGGTCGTATGTGCGAAGATGGGCATGCACTTTACCGCCTGCGCTCCGTCCCGTTATTCCCCGGACAAGGCTCTGGTTGAGCAGTGTCAGGAAATTGCAAAGCAGACCGGCGGCAGCATTACGCTGACCGAAGACGTAGAGAATGGAACAAAGAATGCGGACGTCATCTGCACCGACGTATGGGTTTCGATGGGCGAGCCGGATGCGGTATGGATGGAACGTATCGAAGACCTGATGCCTTATCAGGTAAACCGCAAAGTGATGCAGAATGCCGGGAATGCGATTTTCATGCACTGCCTGCCTGCATACCATGACCGCAACACCCAGATCGGCAGAGAAATCGGCGAGCGCTTCGGCATCTATGAGATGGAAGTGACGGATGAAGTCTTTGAATCCGACGCATCGGTTGTATTCGACGAGGCAGAAAACCGCATGCACACCATTAAGGCAGTGATGGCAGCGACGCTGGGCTGGAAAAATCCGACAGAGGCATAACGGAAGGACAGCAGCATTTGCTTCGGTGTATGGCAATAGCACAGACGCAAAGTGTTTTGTTACTGAAAAGGAGAAGAGTTCATGTTGGATCAAAAGAAGCTGGACAGCCTCCTTACAGGCTGTAGGTTTTGGGAAAAGGTTCAATGCTTTGAAACGGTGGATTCGACGAATCTGATTGTCAAAGACTGGGCGCAGCAGGGCGCAGAAGAAGGAAGGAGCGCAGTCGCGGAGGAACAGACGGCAGGACGGGGCAGAAGGGGAAGAAGCTGGATTTCCCCGCCCGGAGAAAATCTGTATTTCAGCATTTTACTGCGCCCACAGGTGGAAGCGTCTCGTATGGCGATGATTACGCTGCTGATGGCGATTGCCGTAACGCAGAGCGTACGGGAGCTTCATCTGGATGCGAAGATCAAATGGCCGAACGACGTGGTGGTAAACGGAAAGAAAATCTGCGGAATTTTGACGGAAATGTATCCGTCTGCAGACGGCAGCTTTTTCCTTGTGATCGGGACGGGAATCAACGTCAATCAGAAGGAATTTCCGGAAGAGGTAAAAAAGACAGCGGATTCTCTGGCGCTGGAGTTGGGAACCGATGTGGACCGGGAAGTACTTCTTGCGTCCGTGCTGAGACATTTTTTAGATTGCTACGACAGCTTTCTGGAAACAATGGATTTGAGCGGGCAAAAAGAGCTTTACGAGAGCTTTCTTGTCAATAAAGGACGCGTTGTGGAGGTACTGGACCCCAAAGGGAAATGGCAGGGAACGGCAATCGGCATTGAGAAGACCGGCGAGCTGCTGGTTCAGAGAAAGGACAGTTCCGTGGAAGCGGTCTATGCCGGAGAAGTATCAGTGAGAGGAATATATGGATATGTCTGAAATAGGAAAATTGGGAGAAAAAATCGTGCTCTGCGGGGCGAACGCCTACGAGCAGAAATATTATTTTAATCCCAGATTCAGCAAAATCCCCCAGTCCGTCCAGGATGAACTGCACATTATCTGCGTGCTGTTTACCCGGGAAGTGGGAGGAATTTTTACGATCGTATTTGAAGAGGACGGAACGCTCGCGTTTGAAACCAATGCGGCAGACGATGATTTATTATATGATGAAATTTCGAGCGGACTTCTGATTGCGGAAATCAAAAGAAACCGTCAGGAGCTTTTGGAATCCCTGACTTTGTATTATCGGGTGTTTATTCTCGGTGAGGATGTGTCCGCACTTCTGGAGGAAGAAGATTGAAAAATAAGTTTTCAATCGTGAGATTTGTGTCGGCGCGCATTTAACACAAACTCGGCATGCGCAGCAAGCGTGCGCAGAAATGAGAGGTTGAAAGAATGATTTTAGTAATTGATGTAGGAAATACAAATATTACATTCGGTGTATATGAGTCCAAAAAACTGGTTACGACGTTTCGGATGACATCCCGGACGATGCGTACTTCGGATGAATACGGCACGGAGATTCTGGCGATGCTGCAGAACAATCAGATCGATCACCGGAAGGTCGGGGGCGCAATCATTGCGAGCGTTGTGCCGAAGGTCATGCATGCGCTGATCGGCGCGGTTATGCGCTATCTGCATACCGAGCCGTTGATCGTTGGCAGCGGAATCAAAACCGGCATCAAGATCACTTCCGAGAACCCAAAGGAAATCGGACCGGACAGAATTGTGGACGTAGTCGCCGCTTATGAAAAGTACGGCGGTCCTGTGCTGGTTCTGGATTTCGGAACAGCGACGACCTACGATCTCGTTACAGAGGACGGAAGATTCGGTGTCGGCATCACCGCACCCGGCATTCGAATTTCTGCAAAGGCGCTGTGGGAGGATACGGCACGCCTGCCGGAGGTTGAAATCAAGAAGCCCGATTCCATTCTGGCGCGGGAAACGATTTCCAGTATGCAGGCAGGTCTGGTTTACGGACAGATCGGTCAGACCGAATATATCATCAATCAGGTCAAAAAAGAAACCGGTATCACAGACCTGAAGGTCGTTGCGACCGGCGGACTGGGACGGATTATTGCCGATGAAACAGATACCATCGACATTTACGACAGCGCCCTGACGCTGGATGGACTGCGGATTCTGTACGAGAAAAACTGCAGCGGAAAATAAGTTCCGGGCAGCAGAAGGGTGTGTCCTGCTGTCGGAAAACGCAGGAAGTAAAAAGTGCTTCCAAAAAAGGAGGAGTATGAGACTGCTTACGATCGGAAACGTGAGCCTTGCAAATCCTGTGATTTTAGCGCCAATGGCAGGTGTCAGCGACCTGCCATTTCGTTTGCTCTGCCATGAGCAGGGAGCAGGAATGGTCTGTTCGGAAATGATCAGCGCAAAGGCGATTCTTTATCATAACAAAAATACCGAAGAACTGATGCAGATTCATCCGGACGAGGGACCGGTTTCCCTGCAGCTGTTCGGCTCTGATCCGGATATCGTCAGCGAGATGGCAAGACGAATTGAAGAACGTCCGTTTGCGGTGATGGATCTGAACATGGGCTGTCCGGTGCCGAAGGTGGTCAACAACGGCGAGGGCAGTGCCCTGATGAAAAATCCCCTGTTGGCGGGAAAAATTATCGAAAAAACGGCAAAAGCGATTCAAAAGCCCCTGACGGTAAAAATTCGCAAGGGCTTCGATGATGCGCATGTCAATGCGGTTGAAATGGCAAAGATCGCGCAGGAATCCGGCGCTGCGGCTGTTGCGGTGCACGGCAGGACGCGGGAGCAGTATTATTCCGGAACGGCGGATTGGGACATCATTGCGCAGGTAAAGCAGGCGGTAAAAATTCCTGTTATCGGCAACGGGGATGTCGTGGACGCGGCAAGTGCGCTGCGGCTGTTTGAGCAGACCGGCTGCGACGGCATTATGGTCGGACGCGGCGCACAGGGCAACCCGTGGATTTTCCGGGAAATTCTGGCAGCGCTGGAAGACCGCGAAATTCCGGCACGCCCGAACCGCCGGGAGCTGTACGAGATGATTGTTCGGCATGCGCAGCTGTCCTGCACCTACAAAGGCGAATATATCACTGTGCGCGAAATGCGCAAGCATCTGGCATGGTACACGACCGGCCTTCCCCACGCGGCCGGGCTGCGCAGGCAGATCAACAGCATGGAAACGATGGAAGAGCTGATGGAGGGAATGAAACTGCTGCTGGAAGCATAAACTGGCGTATGAGAGAAATCGCTTATTTTATGCTGGAGACGCGTGCCGGGGAAGCGCCGTCAATCCGTTTGGGCAGCCGCGCACTCCGCTGGGAAACGCCTCGACTGGAACGTTTTTTATGGCACGGCTATCGGGTCAGCCTGTATCTGTTTCCCTGCCGCCTCGAGGGCACGAAGCGACTGCACTGGTGGATGGAGCGGATTGGAAGCGCGTTGGAAGAACAGGGGACTATGCTTTGGCTTGCGCCGGAGCTGGAAGCCGCCTGGGAGGATTGGCAGCCGCCATTGCCGGATGCAGCGCTGGCGGCAGAAATTCTGCGCGGTCAGCCGTTTCGAGAAAATCTGGTGCTGCTTGCGGATACAGAGGAAACAACGGGACAATGGAGCCGTGGACGCGAAAACGGTATCCGTCCCGTGTCTCGTCTCTGGCAGGAGGACTTTTTGCGTCTGGTGTCCGTAGATTTAAACGGCTTGTATCTGGTGGGGCAAAAGGAAGCAGCGTGGGAGCATTTTTCAGACTGGCTGTATGAGGAAAGCGGTCTGCCAGTCTGTTTTGTAAATAGAATACCAGAAACAGATGGGCGGAAAACCGTTCTTGTGGAGCTTCGGGCAAATGCCCGGATTTTGAAGGAACATCCGGAATTTGGAAGCCTGTATGTGGATTTGACGTCTGATGTCGAAAAAAGGCGGCAAATCAGGGAAAAAAGAGCCGATATCTCCTATATCTCCGCCCGAAATTACCTTGACACTGCCCTGAAAGCACGGTATAATGCGATTTGATTAAAAGAAACGAAAGGGCGCGGGAAAATATCCCTGCGCCCGAGATTTTTCATGAGGTAAAAGGAAAAGCAAAATGGAAGAAAAAAAGAATATCCTTACCTATCAGGGACTTCGTAAATATGAAGATGAGCTGCATGACCTGAAGGTTGTCAAACGTCAGGAAGTAGCGCAGAAGATTAAAGAAGCAAGAGAGCAGGGCGACCTTTCCGAGAACGCGGAATATGATGCAGCAAAGGATGAACAGCGTGATATCGAGGCGAGAATCGAAGAGCTGGAAAAGATCCTGAAGAATGCAGAGGTCGTTGTAGAAGATGAGGTTGACTTAGACCGCATCAACATCGGCTGTCAGGTTAAGATCCTGGATCTGGAATACGATGAAGAGCTGGATTACAAAATCGTCGGCTCTACAGAAGCAAACAGCTTAAAGGGTAAAATTTCCAACGAATCTCCGGTTGGCAAAGCGCTGATCGGTGCAAAGATCGGAGATATTGTAGAGGTAGAAACCCAGGCAGGTGTGATTAAGTACAAAGTGCTGGAGATTGAACGTTCCAACTAAGGACAGGTCCGATCTGACCAGCTGGAAAAGGAGTAAGTAAGGTGGCAGACGCACAGAATAATCAGAAAAATCAGCAGCAGGATCTGAACCAGATCCTGAAGGTAAGAAGAGAGAAGCTTGCTGCACTGCAGGAAGTCGGAAAGGATCCGTTCCGTCATGTAAAATATGACGTGACTGCACACAGCAGGGACATTGTGGAAGGCTTTGAAGAGCTGGAAGGCAAGACCGTCAGCATCGCAGGCAGAATCATGTTCAAGCGTGTGATGGGCAAGGCATCCTTCTGCAATGTTCAGGATTTAAAGGGAAGCATTCAGGTATATGTAGCCCGCGACAACATCGGGGAAGAGCCCTATGCAGATTTTAAAAAATATGACGTAGGCGATATCATCGGTGTAAAGGGTGAAGTATTCAAAACCAAAACCGGTGAAATTTCTGTACATGCTTCCGAAGTGGAGTTGCTGACCAAGAGCCTGCAGGTACTTCCTGAGAAGTTCCACGGTCTGACCAATACCGACCAGCGTTATCGTCAGCGTTATGTCGACCTGATCATGAATCAGGATGTTAAGGATACTTTTGTAAAACGTTCCAGAATCATCAGCGCCATCCGCCGTTATCTGGACGGACAGGGCTTTATGGAAGTGGAGACTCCCATGCTGGTTGCAAATGCCGGCGGCGCTGCTGCAAGACCCTTCGAGACGCATTACAATGCGCTGGATGAGGATGTTAAGCTGCGTATTTCCCTGGAGCTGTATTTAAAGAGACTGATCGTAGGCGGTCTGGAGCGCGTTTACGAAATCGGCCGTGTATTCCGTAATGAAGGTGTTGACACCAGACATAATCCGGAATTTACCCTGATGGAGCTGTATCAGGCATTTACCGATTATCACGGCATGATGGATCTTGCAGAGAACCTGTATCGTTTTGTTGCGCAGGAGGTTCTGGGCACAACACAGATTCCCTACGGCGAGTATATTCTGGATCTGGGCAAGCCCTTTGAACGCATCACCATGCTGGATGCTGTTAAAAAATATGCAGGTGTGGACTTCAACGAAATCCATTCCGATGAAGAGGCAAAAGCGGTTGCAAGAGAGCATCACATTGAATTCGAGGAGCGTCATAAGAAGGGCGATATCCTGAGCCTGTTCTTCGAAGAATATGCGGAATCCCATCTGATTCAGCCCACTTTCGTTATGGATCATCCGGTGGAAATTTCTCCTCTGACCAAGAGAAAGCCGGAAAATCCGGATTATGTGGAACGATTCGAGCTGTTTATGAACGGTTGGGAAATGGCAAACGCTTATTCCGAATTAAACGATCCTATCGACCAGAGAGCACGTTTCAAGGCACAGGAAGAACTGCTTTCCCAGGGCGATGAAGAAGCAAATACAACGGACGAAGACTTTATGAACGCACTGGAGATCGGTATGCCTCCTACGGGCGGTATCGGTTTTGGTATCGACAGAATGGTAATGCTGCTGACCAACTCTCCTGCGATCAGAGACGTATTACTGTTCCCGACAATGAAGTCTATTGATAAGTAGGAATGCAGGAAAATCAAGGGTTTCAGAGCTTGGATGTACTAAAATATATAGTTGGTCAAGGGGTTTTGACCAAGATTTGACCAATTTTTGGCATAGTCAAAAAAAGATTAGTACAGGTTAGTACAGATTGCTTAGTCTGAAAAATTAAAGATTGTATTACTTAGAGGACATTTTCTAAAGAAATTTAGAAGATGTCCTCTTTTTGCGTTATAGGAACAATTGAAATACCGAAAGGAGAATAGCATGGAACACACAAAGACATATCAGGAATTTAAGAAGAATGGTAATACAAAGTTTGTAAGATATAGCGAAGG
>ERZ1023972.141-NODE-141-length-21792-cov-16.084188_pt1 | contig 21792 bp, 20 predicted proteins | sample MGYA00380431_ERZ1023972 | MGnify/ENA primary metagenome ERZ1023972 (study PRJEB33179, sample SAMN07449053) | human gut metagenome | biome: Human-gut; feature: Human associated habitat; material: Faeces | host: Homo sapiens | place: India:Kasaragod | collected... | reverse complement strand
GCGTAGCAGCTAAAAGCCACTACGCTTTCAAGTCTAACTTTTGGGGGTCACCACAGTACAAAGTATGCAGTTTTATAAATTCGAAGGATTTACAGTTTCTGAAAACTGGTCCGAAGAAAACAATGATCGCAGAGTAATGCGTGAGAAGGTAAGAAAAATCTCAATGAAGACAAACTCTTTCAATCAGAATCAGCAGCGTAAAGCATATGCGTTTGTTACCGATGCTTCAGAAGATACCGTAACTATTGGCGTCATCGTTAGAAATTACACTAATGTACATAAACTGATATCCGGATATCTTCAGGCAATTGAAATGGAGCTGAAGGATACTTGTCTTGAAGAAATCACCTTTAACAATTTTCGTAATATGCTTAGCTGTGCCGATAGATACGACTATGTTAACGATGATGACGAGGTTCTCGAACAGTTTGATCTGGATAAACTTAACGCAAGATTTGGCAGAAGCGTTGAATATGGAGAAAATATTCTCGACTGCTGCGACAAAAAGTCCGTCTATAATGAAGCTCGTAGGTTCCTTGCAAAAGATACATTTATTCCGGAACTTGATCGTATTTATGCAGGAAGCACAAAGCATAAGGTTAGTGGTCATCCCGTGCATTATATGATTCAGACTGATGACGGATAAACCCGGAAAGGAATGCTCAGGGTGCTTCTTCAGGCGTTATATGCCAATAGCAGAATCCTCAGCAAGCGGTATATCTTCTTAAACATTAGACCCGGTGAAAATTTCTCAAGAGCAGTTTATGAATGCCTTTACAAAAGTAGCTTTGGCGGAACCGTTATCGTTAGATATCTTGCCAACGACGACACAGAAGAATATTATGCAAATTGTGACAGAGACACAATAGAAACTCTTTGCGAAGTTATGAAGAAATACTGCAATCAGGTTCTTACGGTGTTCTGCTTTCCCCGTGAATGTACAAGTTCTAAAAATATTTTTTACGAGAATCTTGGAAATATTAGTATTGTTGAATTAAAGGAAGAGTTTGTTTCGGGAGAACGCGCGATAGATTTTCTTAAAATGCTTGCAAAAGATAACGAAATCCGAACTGATAAAAAACTGTTTGAAAAGCTCGAGGATGAGAAAGGTTATCTTGCACCCGACCTTCACGACTTGTTTGACAACTGGTACAACAACAAGCTTAAGACCGGTGTATATCCTCAGTATAAAGATATTGCGACCGCCAAGCGTGAAGTTGTCAAGGCAGCGCCGAAGGGTTCGGCTTATGATGAACTGAATCAGATGATTGGTCTTGATGAAGCAAAGAAGGTTATTAATCAAGCACTGAACTATTATAAAGCACAGAAGCTTTTTGCGGATAAAGGAATGAAAAGCGATCACCCTGCGATGCACATGGTCTTCACAGGTAATCCGGGAACAGCTAAGACTACTGTTGCAAGACTCTTCGCAAGAATTATGAAAGAGAATAATCTTCTCTCCAAAGGCAATCTAATTGAGGTCGGTCGTGGTGATCTGGTGGGCAAGTATGTCGGCTGGACGGCTCCGACGATTCAGAAAAAATTTAGTGATGCAAAAGGAAGTGTTCTTTTCATTGATGAAGCTTACTCTCTTGTAGATGACAGAAACGGTTCTTTTGGCGATGAAGCAATTAACACTATTGTTCAGGAAATGGAAAACCATCGAGACGATGTTGTTGTTATATTCGCAGGGTATCCTGACAAGATGGAAGGACTCCTTCAGAAGAATCCGGGTCTCAGATCGCGAATTGCCTACCATGTTCCATTCAACGATTACGATACAGCAGCAGCACTTTGCGAAATAGCAAAACTTATCGCAAAACAGAAAGGACTTACATTTACTGACGAAGCTTGTAATAAACTGACTGGCTTGTTTGATGCCGCAAGGAATGAAAGCGATTTCGGTAATGGCAGATATGTCAGAAATGTAATTGAAAAAGCAAAGATGGCTCAAGCCTCCAGACTGCTAACAATGGATTTTGATTCCATTGAAAGTGAAGATATTGCATTAATCTCCGCTGATGATATTGAAATCCCTAAGTCAAGTGCAAAGACGGAAAAGAAACAAATTGGTTTCAGCACATAATGCACCGCATTTGTACATTGGTGAACTGTATATTATGAATATAGAAAAGAAAGGACGGAAGATGTTTTGATTGGTCATAAAAAAAGCTGACAATTGAACATTTCGGAAAGATCAAGCGTTTTGAGGCTTTTTTCCATGAACAACTCACCGAAATTTCAGATTCCAACACAAATGATATTATTCAGGCAATTGGGTTGATAACTGCAAACAAGAGCCTGACAGATCATGTTGCTACTGATAATTCAACCGATAATGACGATTCGGATACTTCATCTTACGATAACTCTTTAGGCAACAAGTATATCTATCAGAATATTACACCTGAGTTCCATTATCAGAACTTTAGCGCTGACACAAACGTTTATCAGCAGGTATCACTTTCTGTTACCCCTGAAAAAACAAATGAAATTGTAAATTATATTGCATTTGCGTTTGTTTACGGTTATAATGAGAATGAAATGACGGTTGATAATGCGGAAGTAAACTTACTAAAAGTCAAGCTGAATCAAAGTTGCGGCAAGGCAAAGATGTAATAACTTATTATAAGAGTGATGCGTTAAATATCGCAAACTCAGTAGACAGCACTAGAAGTAAGTGTGATCCCAAACATAGAGTGTCTGCTTCTTTTAAGCATTATCATGTTAAATATAAAAATATAAAGTGGAGTATCCATTCGTTTTATGTATAGGGCATACAGGTGGTATTATGGTTTATACTTTTATAAATTATGACGATTTTAATAGTAAATATAACGATATATTAAAAATTGCCACTTGCTATAGTGAGAATTTTAGTTTTTTTACTGTGAGACAGATCCATAAAAAGGATCATTCTAATGAATATTTTAATTTCTTGGATGGTTTTAGAAATCATGAAATTCCATTAGGTAAAATAAAAACACCCAGATATACTGCAGGACAACAAATCCATTGTTTCAGAATTAATAAAATAACAACGGCTTTATTGATGAAACCTATAGATTTTTCTTCTTGGAATGCTTATGATTATCCTGAAGATTTGGCTTTTTATAAAAATTGCATACCGTGGTTTCGCTGTATTTCACATAAAAAAATGGTGTTAGTCAATGAGACCAATTTTAGTGCATTTAATGAGTTAAAAAAAATAGGTATAAATTTTAGATTGATTAATAATTCTAACTATATTTAAAAAAATTTAAAACGAATGTGGGTAAGTAGGCTCATTTGAGCCTACCTATTCAAGCGGTGAAACCTCATATTACTATTACACATTTGACGGTTCGCTTGAAAGTGAATATCGCACATCATCAAACGGCAGTCTTACTCATTACATTGTTACCGATTCAGACGGTAATACGGTAGAAAAGACATTTGTAAACGGTCAGACAAAGACCATTACAACAGGCACAGATAAGGGAGCAAAAACATGAAAAAAATAATACAACCAATATCAATATTGTTGATCATAACGCTGTTATCTGCGATATGTATAATACCATATGCAGCGACTATCGTTAATGGTGGTAATTACGAATTTACAGTTATGGATGCAACCAAGGTCCAAAAGTATGTTGTAGGTATGATTGACTTAACTGATAATGAGAAATTTCTTTACGATACTAATGGTGACAATGTTTTGACCGTTATTGATGCCACTAATATTCAGAAAATTATTGTTGGATCTCAATTTGATACATCAGAACCGTCATCTTTGACAGAAACTACTTCGGTTTGCGGAACTGAAGCATCCACAGAAACAACGATATCGGATTTCTCCTCTGCTTGTACTGAAGTAACAACTGAATATACTGAAACTACTACAGAATGTGTTGAGGAAACAACAATTGTTGATGAACCATCGACAGAATCGACTGAAACAACTACGGAAGAAGTTACTGAACCTTCAACAGAAGAGTATACTGAGCAGATTACTGAACAGCCTACTACAGAGCCAAAACCAACTGTTCCGCCTAAAAGTGTGAAATTCAATAAGAATGGAATAACACTTGGGGTAGGGGAGTCATATACTCTTATTACTACTATTGAAAATGGAGATATTTCGCAAGTAGAGTTTACTACAGATAATAGTGGGGTAATTACTGTAGACGATAAAGGCAAAATGACTGCTGTGGGCATTGGTGTCACTACAATTACAGCAAAAACTTATAACGGACTTACAGCCAAATGTAAAGTTACTGTTAAAAAGCTTGCTAATAGCATAAAGCTTGATAAGACAAGTATTATACTTGGAGTCGGTGAACAGTATGATTTTTCAAGCTATGTGCCGAGCGGAACAGCAGCTTATTATCGTTCTTATTATTCAGATGATCCGAATATTGCTTTTGTTCAAAAAGCCGGAGGTTTGATGACCGCAAAAAAGGCAGGAACCACAACTGTGAGATGCAAAATGCCAAACGGTACACAAGCAACCTGTAATGTAACGGTCAAGCCGCTTGCAACATCTCTTAAACTTAACGCAAGTGAAATTGTACTGTACATAGGTCAGAGTTTTGACATTAACAGCAGTGTTCAAAAAGGTACAGCGGCATATTACAGACTTTATTCATCAAGCAATTCAAAAATAGCTGCTGTAACAAGAGGCGGAGGTGTCGTCAAAGGAGTAGCGACAGGAAAAGCAACTGTAACTTGCACTTTGAATAACGGAAAAAAAGCCATTTGCAATGTATACATAATGCCACAGAGCAAGAAGATTTCAAATGTTCCGTTAATCGGTCAAAGTAAGCTCCCGACAGGCTGTGAAACCTGTAGTGCAACAATGCTGTTGAATTTCTACGGATATAAAATTTCTGAAACGACATTTGCAGATAAGTATTTGGTAAAAAAACCTTTCGGTTATTCAAACGGTTCATACACAGGACCTGATCCGAATTGTGCTTTTGTCGGAACACCCTACAGCTCCAACAGCTACGGTGCATACGCTCCGATTATGGCAAAATGTATGAACAAATACCTTTCCGACAAATCATACAAGGCTGTAGAAATCAGCGGGAAAAGTCTTGAATATCTTTCGGGTAAGTATGTTGCACAAGGTCAGCCGATTATGGTGTGGGCAACAATTAATATGTCACCGTCATTTAAGACAACCACTTGGAGAGTAAACTACACCGATGAAAACGCAAAATATAAACTCGGCAGTTACTACACTTGGACTGCCGGCGAACATTGTTTGTTGCTCACGGGCTATGACAAAGATTATTACTATTTCAACGACCCATGGACAAACGCTCGTACAAGATACTCAAAAAACCTTGTAATTACAAGATATAATGAACTCGGCAAACAGGCTGTAGTTATGGTGAAAAAATAACAAGAACCTTCTCTGATGAATTTATCATTAGGGAAGGTTCTTTCTTTTATTTGTTGGTATATTCTATTAAGGCAAAAATGCCTTTAGGAGCTTAAAATAAATTGCTGTGTGTTCCGGTTCTTGTCAGATACAAAATAAGTTCTTCATTACTAATTTCATAAATTAAGAGCCAGTCGGGGGTAATGTGACACTTCCTACAGCCGGAATAATTTCCAATTAGTTTGTAATCTTTATATTCCGTTGCAGTAGTTGTTGTTCAGCTATCATTTCAACAACATCATCAAGCAATTGAATATTGTATCCACGCTTAATTGCCAGCTTAACATCTCTGTTGAATTTCTGTGATGGCACAATTCTTAATTTACTCATTGGTAATATCCTCTAAAAGCTCTCTAAATGAGGCAGAAGTGAACTTACTCACTGTAAGATATATTACAGCAGAAAAAATAATAGTAAATTAAAATTTACATAAAAACCATATTTTTATTGTAGGACTAGAGATGGAGCTGTACTCTGTTGATGCATAGCTGTGTTTCAATACATTATTGCTGTATCGAAAATCCGACACTGTCAAAAATTATTTATCAGATCGCTTACGACACAACTCCGTTCCCAGTCCTGTTGTTTCGTCAGAGACGATACATTATTATTTTTAAACTAACCCTCCCTGTTCTATATTATTGTCATTTTTTAAATTTAATTTTGTACAAAAGATATATAAAACCCGAAACATAAGGGATGAGTTGATATAATGCTAAATTAAAATCACCTAATCTAATCCAAAAATACACGCTAATAATCAAATTTAAAATGATGCACACTACGACCTTTTTAGGGGGGAATTTAAACATATAAACTTGTATGTATATGATTATCAGGGGTATACTCGATATAATAAAACTTATAGCATGATTAAAAACAAAAAAAAGTAAATCCATAAAATCACCATCTTAATAACGCTTTTTTAAATCAAATTTAGGTTTGATATGGCTTGTATTTAAATAACCATCCCATTTCCCATCTAAAATATCAATTAGATATTGTACAATTGAACCAGGGCTAGATATGATGCTTATGATTCCAGCTAATTTACCTATCGTTTTAACAATGCGATAGGTAGATTCTTTAGCAAAAGCACAATACAATAGGTTTTTTTGTTTGGATTTTTTTTCAGTTCTTCAACTTCTTTTATTGCAGAAATTGTATCTGCATTTGAAGTTTCATAGTTAATGACATTGAGCATATAACGGATAAGGTTGCCCTTTACATTTTCACCACCTTTTACAACAATACTTTTATAAGCGTTGTAAATATCACGGTCAACGGTAAATGAACAAGTAATCTTATTGGTACTCATAATTTTATCACCTTCCAAAAAAATATGACTATTATTGTTAAATCATTCAGCCCAGTTTTCAAGTTTTAAATTTTGTACTCTCGAAAATTCTTTTGTGTTATTAGTAACCAACAACATAATCTAATGATTTTGCATGTCCTGCAATCATTGTGTCAAGTGGACCGATTGGTGTACCTTGCTTTTCTAAATAGGCTCGTATTTTCCCGTTTTTCGTGATTCTAACGCAAAAGAGATTGATGTTTTCATCGAGGGAAACAATGTCATTCATCCGTTGGAAATCAAAAAGAGTGCTTCTCCTGATCGTCGTGAGGTCAAAAAGTACAGCGTAATTGACAAGGCTTCTTTGAACCGCGGAAACGGCGGCATCATATGTATGTGTGAGGAGCCGATACCGATTGACAAGGATAATTGTTTTATTCCGAGCAATCTAATCTGAATCACTACCATAGCAAAAGTATATTTTCAAGAAACTAAGCAGAGCCCAAAAGCTCTGCTTTTTGTTTTAGTTTGCCCGGAAAATGACAGAAAAGGAATGAACAAAATGCCTAAGAAAAACGACTTCACCGTCTCCAAAAAAATCGTGATATACCTTTTTTAATGTTATTTAACTCTGTTTACGCTGTAAATTGTAAATCCGTTGAATTCCTTTTCATCCTTGTAAACAACGATGGAATCCTTTTTGCCGTAATATTTGTTAAGATAATTTTCTTTGATAAAAGTAATGTTCTTATCAATAACATATACATTTCTTCCGTCAACGACCGCCTCATAAATATTTTTTGAGAGGTTACGGTTCACAAGCTGATTTGTCCGATGAAGATATCCGAAGCCGTCAACATTATGGAGAAAATCGGAAGAAAATCCCCACAACGGATGAATATAGTTATCCGTATATGAAATGTATTCTTTAGCTGTTACGGGATCGAGAACATAATAATTTTCGGGATGCCTGTCAACCTCAGTATAAAGATCACTCGGCTTTTTGTCATATGAAACAGGAGTGATATGGAAGAAATATGATACACAGCTTACCGCACCTAATATCACAAGTACAATAACCGAAATAAGAACAGTTTTTCTGCTTTTATCTGTAATATTACTGTATTCGTCTTTTTTGAGATGACCGAAATCAAACGAATACATTGTAAATGAAAGAATCATCAGCAAAATTCCGTACATTGTGTATGCTGAAGAATCCATTGCATAACGAACATACATACAAGCCGCAAATCCCACAGCAAAATATAAAGCAGGGAAGAAGGCAAATCTTTTTTTCTGAACGGTAACAAAAACAACCATAACGGCAAGTATTACCGCAAAAGCAATAAGATATGAATCAAAATTTATAATATGTCCCCATGCATCTGAAAACAATGCACCCGCATTATCAAAGAAATTATACGGATTTTCTCGTTTTTGAATATCCGCAACCTTTTCAAGTGCATCAGTATTCAGTCCGTTGTTTTCATCATAATATCCGTCAACAAAAAGTTCATACTCATTTGCCGAATTTATTCCGACCGAATTAAGCTCCTCACAGTAATCGGAATAGTTTGGAAAAGCATTATCATCGGTCTTATCGGCAAGGACGCTGTATCTGTACAACTCCGAAGTTTCTGCATTTGCATTATTGACCGAATATGAATAATACTCAAGACCGCAACCGACAAGAACAATAAAGACAAATACAAGCACAAAAGGTCTGAAATACCAGAAGAATTTTCTGAACGGCAACTTGTACTTTCTTTTTGCAATCATATCACCGATGAAGAATGTAATAAAAAATGCAAGTCCCACAAAGAAATATTTGAAACATAAAAATGTTCCGAATATAACTTCAAGTACACCAATCCAAAACGGGAGAGAGTACCTTTTATTTCTGATTGCATTAAGTGCCATCAGAAACCCTGCCGTAAGCAGCAAAGCGGCGGTTTTACTGCTTAAAATGTTTGAATAATGGTCAAATGAAAACAAAATATTCAGCACAAGAGTGAATATGAAAGCCTTGTGCTTTCCGAATTTATCGGCAAAAACAAATGTAACAGAAGAAAAAGCGGCACAGGAGAGAAGAATTTGAAAAAGTACAAAACAGTTGAAATTCAAAAGAATGTACTGCAATGAACCGGTAATTGTCGCAAAAATATAGTTAATATCGTTATTGTAATAGTTATGATACTGACAGATATATAAAGAATTGTAAAAATCGTCAGCACTGTCATAGGAAAATGCAGTAACACCTATAATCAAAGCCATAATAACAATATTAATTGCCAAAGCAAAGAAGGTCTTGCTTTTTAGTGCGTTTAATATTTTATCTTTCATAATAACTCCTCTGCATTATCTTTCTTGTTTAAAAATCACTTTCTTGATCTTCTTTCGTTAATCAAAAGCTGAAGATTCTTCTGTTCGTAAGTATTAAATTTAACATTCTTCTCAAATTCTTCGGGTGTATATTTGCCCTCATACCATGACTGCGAGTTAAAGTATGCATTAAGGCTTGCGTCCTTAAAAATTCTGCCTCGTCTTGCATAAATCTCATTAATTGCAAGCTGTAAGTCGTTATCACTCAAAGCGCTTACCTGTGCGTTGCTGAGATATGAAGAATCGCTGTTAGGGAAGATAAATCCGCCGTTATTATTAGTGTTTGTATTGCTTGATGACTGTGCGTTTGAGCTCTGTGAATTTGAATTGCCCGACGAGTTGTTCTGACTGTTTGATGACTGCTGAGCCTGTGTCGCAGGAGCTTCTGTTTCTCTCTGAATCTGTCCGCTTGAGATAACAAGTTTAACAACTGTACCCGTACTTGCGCTTGTGTCACCATCCGGAGTCTGGGAGATAATATATCCTTCCGGATAATCATAACTGTATTCATAATCAGAAATCTCAACGGTAAAGCCTGCCTGTTCAAGAAGCTTCTTGCCGTAACTGTAACCGTAACCGACAACGGGAACAACATTGTTATATGAAGAAGATGTTGTAACCTTTTCTGTTGTAGCAGGAACAGTAGTAGGCATTGCTGTACTCGGCGCCTGTGTGGTTACTTCGGCAGATGTTGCAGTTTCGGCTGTAGTAGTTTTATTGTCAGCAGATGAATTTGACAAACCGTTATAAACGCAGAAACCGATAAATCCGAGTGCGGCGGCAATTACAACGGCACAAAGAATAATGACAAATTTATTCTTCTTTTTCTTTACATTTTCTTTATTATCTTCTTTATCTGTATATCCGAATTCATTGTCATCATCTTCAAAGCTGTTATCGTCAAAGTCGTTTTTTTCTTCAATTTTTTTAGTATCGTCAGCTTTATTGTCTGTACGCTTAACAGACGGCTCGTCCTCAAAGAAATCACCGTAGTCCTTGCTTGACTCATTGCTTGTAAGAACATTTTTATGATCTGCACCTGAGTAATCGTCAAACACTTCAACGCTTGTAACAGGAGGGAGAACTTCCGGAGTTACATCGCTGTTGCTTGAAATATCGTCAAATTCTTCAGCTTTTTTGTCTGTAACAGTTTGTTCTTTCTTGTCATCTTCACTCGATACGGAACTGATATCTTCAAATTCAGGCTGTTTTTCTTCCGATACTTCGTCAGTTTTAACCTCGGAATTTTCAGGCTCATCAACTGCATCTGTAACATCAACAACCTCAAATCCGCCGTTTTCATCAGCATCAGACTCACTGACTTCATCTGCATCTACAGGAGCATTACCGTCAACAGGCAGGGATCCTTCACCGGCTAAAACTTCGGCAATGCCAAGCTGTTCGCCGCCTTTAAATTCATTATCAAGAACAGCGTCCTCAACTGTCTGAACCTCATCCTTATCGTCAAAATTATCCTGCGGTTCAGTCGGCTCTGTATCCTCAAATTCATCATAGTCATATTCTTCAAATACATTTCCGTCAAAATCCGTGTTTTCGGGAACAACAACATCGGGATTCGGAACAGGGGAGGATGTACCTATTTCAGCCTTGATAGATGTGAGAGCATTTTTAATGTTGCCTGCATTTTTCCATCGGTTTGTATTATTCGGCTGACATGCAATTACAATAACACTCTTGAGTTTTTCGTCACCCTCAGACGGAGCGGTAACAGCCTTGCCCGAAAATCTTTCTTCACAGGCATTCTTTCTGTCGCATGAATCACTTTCAAACGGAATTTTACCGCCGTTGCACATTGCATACATAATTATTCCGACAGAATAAATGTCGGTTGTATAGTCAACATTTTCCTGCTTGTAAACCTCAGGCGCAACAAATGAGGTATCCGCAATCTTGCCTTCAAAATCAGTAAATCCGCCGATTTTATACCGCCCGTCAGCGGTTACAAAAATATTCTTTGGCGAAATATTACCGTGAAAAATATTCTTTGCTTCCAAAGCTTCAAGCATTTCACTCATCTGAATACCAAAATCAACAACTTCATCCTCAGCGAAAGTTTTGGTTTTCATAAGTTCTTCAAGACTTGTGAGTTCTTCTGTAAATATGTACAAATCACAGGTTTTTTTGTTCTGATTATCCTGAACATAAACATCCAGATAGTTTGAAATACCGTCAAGCTCCTTAACCGATTCAATAAAATCAGCCTCTTCGGTAAAATACTCGGCATGTTCATCGGTATAATTGCTTTTGCCGACAAATGCGTGTCTGAGAATCGCATTTTGAGCAGTATTTTTATCAATCTTTCTTGATACCTTGTAAACTTCACAGCCGTTGTCTTCCCCGACAAATGAAGTAACCTTCCAATCCCTTAAATCTGCCGGCAACTTAATCGTTTTTGCCATACTAACACTCCTTAAATATTTCCTTATTTTTCATATTATATCTAAATCAAGGTCATTAACCCTCACTATCTCATTCTCCGGATTATTGTACCATATTACGAGCTGTTTTACCATAGATATTTCAATTTTTTAAAAAATAATTCTAATTTGTAATTAAATCTGACATAAAAACAGCAGTCCGCCTAAACGAACTGCCGAAAACATAATTTCAGTAAAATATCTTACTCGATCTTATCTGATTTTTATCTTTTCCTTTTTGTTGACTCCGATAATTCCGCCTATTCCTCCACCCAAAACGGATGACATCAGTTTTAGCAGGGTTAATATCGTTATAGGCTCACCGTTAAAAATCAATGCAATAGAGGTTATGACAAGAAAAATAAAAAATCCTGTCAGCGAACCTACCGCAAGTCCTGCACTTCCTGTAATTCTTGATGATATTATTCCCGACATCAGCGTTGCAACACCGACCATGCCGACCGTGCAGTAATCAAGTATATCGACAGAAATTACTCCCGATGACATCATCACGGCTGCAAGCAAACACATCAAAATTACCAGTATGAGTATTCCGCATACTGATGAAAACAAAACAGCCTTTGCAAGTAGTTTTTTATCAGACATAAAACAACCCCCGAATATATTCTGTTACAAATATATTCGGGGGAAAGAACATTCATTCAAAAAGTTATTCTTTTGTAGCTTTAGTTTCGTCAGAATCTTTCTTCTTGCCAAAACCGAAGAAGCCTTTCTTTTCAGGCTGACCTGCCTGCTGTGGCTGTTCCTTAACTGTGTCAACAGTAGAAATACACCACTTTTTAAACTTCATCTTAACTCTGTCGGAGCCTGTTTCAATGATGATAGCGTCCTCGTCGTCCTTAATGGCAACTACTCTGCCCATAATTCCGCCGATTGTTGTAATTTCATCACCGATCTCAAGAGAGTTACGAAGCTGAGCTTCTTCTTTTTTCTTCTTTGAGTTAGGTCTGATGAGGAAGAAATAGAGAGCTGCAAAAATAGCAACATAGAAGAGAATCATAAAAATCATACTTGATGACTGATTTCCGCCGCTTGCACTTGCTTCTGCAACTACAGGTAAAAAGTTTGTCATTTTCGTCATTCCTTTCATACAATGTATTGATTATATCAGTTTTAATCACATCTTGCAAGTATTTTTTCTGTTTTGAAAAAATATTAGATACGCACGCCTAAAATGTTGCGATATTTCTCGTAAAATTCCATATATGTGCCGTTATCAAGCTGAGTTCTGATAACTTCCATAAGATTATTGTAAAAATAGAGGTTGTGCAAAACAGCAAGTCGCATTCCGAGCATCTCACCGCTCTTGAGAAGATGTCTTATGTATGCCCTTGAAAAGTTTCGGCAAACAGGGCAGTCACAATGCTCGTCAATCGGAGATTCATCTGTTTCATATTTTGCATTATTGATGTTACGCACTCCGTCCCAAGTGAAGAGCTGACCGTGTCTTGCGTTTCTGCTCGGCATAACACAATCAAAAAGATCAACGCCTCTTGCAACGCTTTCAAGAATATTCACGGGAGTTCCGACTCCCATAAGATATCTGATTTTATCTTTCGGAGCAAACGGCTCAACCTCTTCAATGATATGGTACATCGTTTCTGCAGGCTCACCCACGGCAAGACCTCCGATTGCATAGCCGTCAAGATTAAGCTCTGCAATTTCTTTCATATGATTGACGCGCAAATCGTCATAGATACCGCCCTGATTTATGCCGAACAGCATCTGGTTTTTATTTATGGTATCATCAAGACTGTTGAGCCTTTTCATCTCTGTAACGCATCTTTTAAGCCATCTTGTGGTTCTTTCAACGCTGTTTTTTGTATATTCATATGGAGAAGGGTTTTCAACGCATTCGTCAAATGCCATCGCAATTGTAGATGCAAGATTTGACTGGATTCTCATACTCTCCTCAGGTCCCATAAAAATTTTGCGGCCGTCAATGTGAGAATTGAAGTAAACGCCTTCTTCTTTAATATTTCTCAACTTTGCAAGAGAGAACACCTGAAATCCGCCGCTGTCGGTAAGGATAGGACCGTTCCACCTTGTAAATTTGTGAAGTCCGCCCATTTGCTTAACCTTTTCATCACCCGGACGAAGATGCAGATGATAGGTGTTGCAAAGCTGAACCTGACATTTTATATTCTTTAAATCAAGCGCAGAAACAGCACCCTTGATTGCACCGCATGTTGCAACATTCATAAAGGCGGGAGTCTGAACCGTACCGTGAACCGTAACGAATTCGCCTCGTCTTGCGCTGCCTTCCTTTTTAATTACCTTAAACATAAATCCGTAAAATCCTCCTATGATATGAACATAGCGTCACCGAAAGAGAAGAATCTGTACTTTTCCTTTACAGCTTCTTTGTATGCATTCATAATAAAATCATATCCCGCAAAAGCGGACACAAGCATAATGAGTGTACTTTCGGGAAGATGAAAGTTAGTAATAAGTCCGTCCAGCACCTTAAATTCAAATCCGGGATAAATAAAAATATCCGTAAATCCCTCACAGGGTTTAATTTCTCCGTACATTGCCGCAACACTTTCAAGCGTTCTGCAGGATGTTGTGCCGACTGCAATAACCCGTCCGCCGTTTTTCTTAGTTTCATTTATGAGCTTTGCGGTTTCTTCGGGAACTTCGTAATGCTCGCTGTGCATTTTATGCTTTGTAACATCGTCAACCTTAACCGGTCTGAATGTACCGAGTCCCACATGAAGTGTAACATACGCAATCTTTATACCTTTAGCCTTGATTCTGTCCATAAGCTCGGTTGTAAAGTGAAGCCCTGCCGTCGGAGCTGCCGCAGAACCGAGTTCATGGCTGTAAACCGTCTGATAGCGTTCCTTATCTTTAAGCTCGGCTGTAATATAAGGCGGAAGAGGCATCTGACCGATTTTGTCAAGAGTGGTAAAGAAATTCTCTTCACAGTCAAAATCAACTATTCTGTTGCCGTCATCCTTAACATCAACAACTGTTGCACGCAAAATGCCGTTACCAAATGAAAATTTTGTGCCGACTTTTGCTTTTTTACCCGGCTTGCAAAGTGTTTCCCAACGGTTGTTCGCAACCTGCTTCAAAAGCAGAAATTCAACTTTTGCACCTGTTTCGTCTTTGATACCGTAAATTCTTGCAGGCAAAACTCTTGAATCGTTGGCAACAAGAAGGTCACCCTCGTTAAGATAATCAATAATGTCATAAAAATGTTTATGCTCCAGAGTTTGTTTTTCTCTGTCAAGCACAAGCAGTCTTGAACTGTCTCTCGGTTCAAGCGGAGTCTGTGCGATAAGCTCTTTAGGCAAATCGTAATAAAAATCACTCGTCTTCATTTTATTTCCTTTCAAGAACTAAAATTGCTTTTTAAAAGCTGTTCTGTCAAAAATCTTTGTAAAACACAAGTATTTGTCCTGTAAAATTCTCAAAATAATTGACATTACCCTTTTAAAATGATATATTATCTTATTATGAGCAGTTTGCATAATCGACAAACAGTCGTGTTTTCAGACATCTCTTCATATAATATAATATTTGTTTGAATAAGGCAACCGCTTTTTTAAAATTTGTTTAATTCGGAGGAATTATTATGAAAAAGTATAAAGTCGGTATTATCGGCGCTACCGGTATGGTAGGTCAGCGTTTTACACTTCTTCTTGAGAATCACCCGTGGTTTGAGGTTACTGTTCTTGCCGCAAGTAAGAGAAGTGCAGGCAAAACATACGGTGAAACAGTTGAAGGCAGATGGCATATGACTGCTCCTCTTCCTGAGAAGTACAAGGATATGGTTATCGTTGACGCTGAAAATGTTGAAGAGGTTGCATCACAGGTTGATTTCTGTTTCTGCGCAGTTAATATGAAGAAGGATGAAATCCGTGATCTCGAAGACAGATATGCAAAGGCTGAATGTCCTATCGTATCAAACAACAGTGCTCATCGTTTCACAGATGATGTTCCTATGGTTATTCCTGAAATTAACGCCGATCACATTAAGATTATTGACGCTCAGAGAAAGCGTCTCGGCACAAAAAGAGGCTTTGTTGCAGTTAAGTCCAATTGCTCACTTCAGAGCTATGTTCCTGCAATTCATCCTTTAAAGGCACTCGGCGTTGACAAGGTTCTCGCTTGCACATATCAGGCAATTTCAGGCGCAGGCAAAACATTCAAGACATGGCCTGAAATGGTAGATAATGTTATTCCTTACATCGGCGGTGAGGAAGAGAAGTCAGAGCAGGAGCCGCTTAAAATCTGGGGTAAGATTGAAGGCGACAAGATTGTTAAAACCGATGATATTTCAATCACATCACAATGCATCCGTGTTCCCGTATCTGACGGTCACACAGCAGCTGTATTTATGTCATTTAAGGACGGCGTAAAAAAACCTACTGTCGAAGAAATTATTGACATTTGGTCAAACTACAGCGGCAGAGCTCAGGAACTCGATCTTCCGAGTGCGCCAAAGCATTTTCTCCACTACTTCACAGAACCCGACCGTCCGCAGATTAAATCTGAAAGAAATCTTGAAAACGGTATGGCAGTATCGGTTGGCAGATTAAGACCTGATACTCAATATGATTACAAGTTCGTTTGTATGTCACACAACACATTAAGAGGCGCAGCAGGCGGTGCAGTTCTTCTTGCAGAGCTCCTTTGTGCTGAGGGCTACATGGACTGATTACTTACGGAGGTAAATTATGTCTAACCACATTTTTACAGGCTCAGGTGTTGCACTTATCACTCCTATGAAGTCTGACGGAAGCGTAAACTACGATGTTCTCGGCGATCTCGTAGAATTTCATGTTCAAAACGGTACCGATGCAATTATTGTATGCGGTACAACAGGTGAGGCTGCAACTCTTTCGGAAAAAGAGCATTGCGAAACAATTTCTTTCGTTGCAGAAAAGACAAACGGCAGAATTCCTGTTATTGCAGGTACAGGCAGTAACGATACCTCAACAGCCGTTATGCTCTCAAAATCTGCCGCAAGCACAGGCGTTGACGCACTTCTCTGCGTAACTCCTTACTACAATAAAACATCTCAGCAGGGTCTTGTAAGACACTTCAATGTTGTTGCAGATTCGGTTGATATTCCGATTATTCTTTACAATGTTCCTTCAAGAACCGGCTGTAACATCAAGCCCAAAACTTATCAGGAGCTTTGCAAGCATCCTAACATCGTTGCCGCAAAAGAGGCAAGCGGCGACATCTCTCAGGTTGCTCTTATCCGTTCACTTTGCGGTGACAATCTTGATATCTACTCAGGTAACGATGACCAGACTGTTCCTTTCATGTCACTCGGTGCTCTCGGTGTTATCTCTGTATTCGCAAACATCTGCCCCAAGGAAATGCATGACATCTGTCAGCTTTGTCTTGACAATGACTTTGCAGAGGCACAGAAGCTTAACTTCCACTATCTTGAGCTTATGCATATGCTCTTCAGCGATGTTAACCCGATTCCCGTAAAGACTGCCATGAACCTCTTCGGCTATGAAGCAGGCGAATGCAGACTTCCGCTCGTTCCCATGAGCGTTCAGGGTTACCATGACCTCAAGGATTGCATGGAGAAGTATGACCTTTTAAGCAAGAAGGTTAAATAATCAACCTTTGATTCGTTTAAAATTCAAGAAGTTTAAAGGGGAATAAAAATGGTAAATATAGCAATAGTCGGTTGTAACGGTAAAATGGGCTGCTTTGTGGCACAGGCTGTTCAGAGCCGTGAGGATTGCAATGTTTTGTTCGGTGTTGACGCATTCGGTGAAAGTAATTATGATTTTAATGTTTTCAAGACTTTTGACGAGGCAACCGAAACACCTGATGTAATCATTGATTTTTCAAATCCTGCAGCTCTTGACGGTATGCTTTCGTATGCTGTTGATAACAAAGTACCTTGTGTTATCTGCACAACAGGTTTTTCTAAAGATCAGATTGCAAAAATCGAAGATGTGGCAAAGACAATTCCTGTTTTCTATTCAGGTAATATGTCACTCGGCATCAATCTTCTTATTGAGCTTTCAAAAGAGGCTGCAAAAATTCTCGGAAACCAGTTCGATATTGAAATCGTTGAAAAGCATCATAATCTCAAGCTTGATGCTCCGAGCGGAACAGCTCTTATGATTGCAGACGGAATTTCGGAACAGCTTGACGAAGATCCGCAGTATGTCTATGACAGACACAGCTACCGCAGAAAGCGTTCAAAGAACGAAATCGGTATTCATTCCGTAAGAGGCGGCACAATTGTAGGCGAACACGAAGTTATCTTTGCAGGTCACGATGAGGTTGTAACAATCTCTCATCAGGCTCAGTCAAAAGAAGTTTTCGCTGTCGGTGCTGTTAATGCGTCAGTATTTCTTAAAGATCAGAAAGCAGGTATGTACAACATGGGCAACCTTCTTTCTGAAAAAATGAACTGAAAAATAACACCTTTAAGCACGGCATAAAAGCCGTGCTTTCTTTTATGTCCAAACTTTGACTACTTTCATAATATGTAGTGTGATATATTGTTTTGAGATGTCACAAAGATTTAACAAAGGGTGGAAGTTATGGAAAATAATTTAATAATATTCGGCTCGGTAACTCTTGCCATGAAGAGCCGTAACCTACTTTTAAAAAACAATATTAAATCAGGGCTTGTAAGAACTCCTATACACCTCAATCGAAAATCATGCGGATACAGCCTTTATGTCCCGGGAAATTTTGAAAGGGCATTGGAAATTATCAGGAGTAACGGTATTGCTGTTAAAGGAACAGCCACTGTTGATACCTTATGATATATTTTGACAACGGTGCAACCACCTTTCCGAAACCATTATCCGTAAGAAAAGCGATTAACGAAGCTATGTCCGACTACGGAGCAAATCCGGGAAGAAGCGGTCACAAAATGTCGGTGAAATCATCTGAAATAATGTATTCCTGCCGAGATAATGCCGCAAAACTTTTTGGCTCGGATAATCCCGAAAATATAATATTCACGATTAACTGCACAACGGCTTTAAACACAGTTATTAAAGGCATATTAAAACAGGGCGACCATGCCGTAATTTCATCACTTGAGCACAATGCTGTCGTCAGACCGCTTGAAACACTCAAGAAAAATAAGATTGAATACTCTGTTGCCGAATGTGTCCCTTATGATGATGAGCAAACAATCGAGAATTTCAGAAAACAATTCAAATCTAACACAAAACTTGTAATCTGTACCCATGCTTCAAATGTATTCGGCATCAAACTTCCGATAGAAAGAATAGGCGCTCTTTGCAGATTAAACGGCATCCTTTTTTGTGTAGATGCCGCACAAAGTGCAGGAACAGCAGATATCAACCTTTCTGACAGTTGTATTGATTTTCTCTGCACCGCAGGTCACAAAGGGCTTTACGGACCAATGGGAACAGGCTTGCTTATTATAAACAGCGAAACAACTCCGGACAGTCTTATTCAGGGAGGAACGGGAAGTGATTCCGCAAACCTCAATCAGCCTGAAATTCTCCCCGATAAGTACGAAAGCGGAACGCCGAATCTTCCGGGAATAGCAGGGCTTAATGCAGGAATAAAGTTTGTCCTGAACAAAAAAACAGACAGGATATATAATTCCGAGTTAGGTCTTGCACGAATGCTCTACAAAAGGCTTGAAAAGGCGGAAAATGTAATATTATACACCAAAATGCCTGAGAAAAATCACAGCGTTCCTGTAATTTCCTTTAATATTAAAAATACCGAAAGTGAAACAGTTGCAAAAATTCTTAATGACAGCTACAACATTGCCGTAAGAGCAGGACTCCATTGTGCGCCCCTTGCACACAAAAGCTTCGGCACTCAGGATACAGGAACCGTAAGAGCTGTTGTATCGGCATTTACAACAAAAAATGATGTTGTATATTTTGCAAATGCCGTAAGTCATATTTCTAAGAACAACAAACAGAAAAAAACAATTTAAAAAGGTTGCAATTAATAACAAAAGTATGTTAGAATAATAACAAGGAATTTAAAAATAAAGGAAGGGGAAAGCAGATTGGAAATATTTAACAGCATTCTTTCCATTATCAAGACTATACAGCTAAGAGATATTGTCGATATTCTTGCAATTGCACTGTTGATTTTCGGACTGTTCAAGCTTATTCAGGAAACAAGAGCAGTTCAGCTTCTCAAAGGTGTAATTATGCTCCTGATAGTGTATTTTCTTTCGTCTCTGTTTGGTCTTGTTATGCTTTCATCCCTGTTGCGAACATTTTTTGAGGCAGCAGTTGTTGTTATTGCTATCATCTTTCAGCCGGAAATCAGAAAGGCTCTTGAACAGATGGGACGCAACAACACCTATAAAAAATATATAAAAATATTTACTAAGCACCACAAAGGTGATGAATGGAAAAAGGCTGTAGAAAAGTCAATCGTAGATGCGGCTGACACAGCAGTTCTTTTTTCTCGTTCAAAAACAGGTGCTTTGCTTGTGTTTGAAAGAGAAACCATGCTTTCCGATATAGCCGCTACAGGCACAATTATTGATGCCGAAACATCAGTAGCTCTGTTCGGCAATATATTTTTTAACAAAGCACCATTGCATGACGGTGCTAGCATTATCCGTGACGGAAAACTTTTTGCAGCAGGATGTATTTTACCGCTCACATCAAACCTTAATGTAGATATCAATCTCGGTACACGACACAGAGCAGGACTCGGTATCAGTGAACAAAGCGACGCTGTTGTTCTTATAGTAAGTGAAGAAACAGGTGTAATTTCTCTTGCGGTAAACGGTATTTTGCTCCGTGAGTTTACAAGAGAAGAACTAATCAAAAAGCTTGAACAGTTTCTCATCTATGATCGTGGCTATGACGATGATGAACCGCCCAAAAAGTTTTTTCAGAAGAACCCGAAAAGTTCAAAAAGAGAGAAGGCTGAAAAATGAAAAAGAAAAAACTCTCTCTCAACAAACTGTTTCAGAATAACAAATTTCTGATTATACTCTCCCTTGTAATCTCAACAATAACATGGGTTTATATGAGTATGGGTACAACTAATGATACAACCGTAACAATAAGCAATATTCCCATTCAGATTGAATTGCCTGACCAGCTTGATAACAACGGGTTGCAGGTATTCCGTGATACGAAGCAGACTGCCACGGTAACCGTAACAGGCAGCAGAGCCGTTCTCGGTTCTATCGGAACGAAGGATATTACTGTCACGGGTGCTACAAACGGAATTGACTCGGCAGGAACTTATCAGCTTTCGCTTTCAGCCGTAAAAGCCAACCCGAGTGCCAACTTTCAGATTATCTCAACCGTTACGCCGTCAAATGTCAATGTAATTGTTGATTATCAGCGTGAAACAAGTTTTCCGATTCAGGAAAATGTTGTTTACAAGGTTGCCGACGGATACTATGCGTCAACTTCTCTTGCATCAAAGAATATCACAATCTCAGGTCCTCAAACAGAGATTGCCAAAATTGCAAAGGTTTCGGCATCAGCCGAGCTTGACAGTACACTAAATGCGCCGACCTCAACGACCGCAAATATTGTGCTTTATGATAAAACAGGAAATAAAATCTCCACCGAGCTTCTTACAATGGAGTTTACGGATGTTGAGGCTACAATTTCCGTTCTCCCCGAAAAGACGGTAAATGTAATTCCTGAGTTTATTAACAAACCCAAAGGTCTTGATTTAAACGATGATATGCTTACGGTTGAGCCTTCAAAGATTCTGCTTGCAGGTCCAAAAGAAGTGCTTGACAAGACTGACAGCGTAAAGCTTGAGTCAATCGATTTTGCAACACTTTCAAACAAGCGTTATGAGTACGATACGCAGGGAATAAACATCCCGAGTGACTGCAAAAATATCAGTAACTCAACCTCCGCAAAGCTTGTACTTGACCTCAGCGGCCTGTCCAAGAAAACCTTTACCGTTGATTCATTCAAAGTAAGCGGTCTTTCTTCAAAATACAAAGCCGATGTAACACAGACAAGTATGAATATTACCGTAATCGGCAGTGAAGAAGAACTTAAAAGCCTTAAAAGCTCAGATATTGAAGGTGTAATTGACACCTCGGATCAGAGTGGAACAGTAGGCTCGGTTCAGATGCCTGTTACTTTCAAACTCAGCGGTACTGACACCTGTTGGGTAAGCGGAAGCTACAAGGCAAATATCACAATCAGCGAAAAATAACCCATAAAAACCGCAGGCATTTTGACCCGACCCCCAAAAGTTAGACCTAAAAAATCTAACTTTGGAGGTCGGTATTT
>ERZ1023972.139-NODE-139-length-22252-cov-9.991891_pt1 | contig 22252 bp, 24 predicted proteins | sample MGYA00380431_ERZ1023972 | MGnify/ENA primary metagenome ERZ1023972 (study PRJEB33179, sample SAMN07449053) | human gut metagenome | biome: Human-gut; feature: Human associated habitat; material: Faeces | host: Homo sapiens | place: India:Kasaragod | collected... | reverse complement strand
CATCCTCGCGGAGCATTTTTATCGTATGGAAACGAAGTTTCCTATACGATGAAAATAGAATCCTGCTTCGCAGGATTCTCCGCCTGCGGCGGGTCGCGCAAGCGACATAATTCCACTCCGCCAAAGTGCGATCCTCGCGGAGCGTTTTTTATCGTATAGAAACGAAGTTTCCTATACGATGAAAAAACTCCGTTCACGGATCGCCCGCGAACTGTAAAAGTCGAATTACTTTCGAGAGTATAACACATATGTTCGATTTCGGGAAGTCCCGCTGCGATTTTTGCGCCACCATTCTACATCCGTCCGGTTCACACCGCGCGTTCTGATGCAGCGTTGAAACAATAGAATGCACGCTCTGCGAGCATTCTATTGTCATGAATAAGCGCTGCGCGTTTCCAAACAGCTGCTACATCGTTCCCATTGCCCGGGCCGCCAGCCACAACAAAAGCAGATGCAACGGATAAAATCCGTAGAAGAACCATTTCAAAACCTGCCGTCCTTTTTTCGCCCGCTCCCCATTGTATCCATATAAAATGCACAGTCCCGCCAGCGCCGGACCTGTCATTGAGAACAAAACGCGCACTGCGCCTTCCGGAAACCCCAAAACGCCCTCCGCCTGCGCCACAGACGCTGCTTCGTTGATTCCGACAACCGCCGTCACGAACAGAAAGGCTTTCTGCAGTTTTTTCCGTTCCTGCCCCGACCGGTCAAACAACAGCGTAAACGCCGGGGCGAGCGCAGACCAGTCTGAAAATACCGATAAAAAAAACAGCCCTGCGATCTGCAGCTGCCCTTTTCCCCGCCGGAACGCTTCTCCATGGAACACGCACAGGATCAGAAAGCTAAACAACAGGGAAAACATCATATTCAAGACTGCCGCCTCTCTGTTAAATGCCAGAAAATAGGGCACCTGGGACACCAGCGCAAATACAAACAGCCGTTTTGCATACGCACGTCTGGACGAGGTTTTATAAAACCCCTCCACCAGAAAATAACACATCACCGGCGCAGTGAAATAGCCGATTCCTTTCAAAAATTCCGCCGGATATGTCCCCGCCGTCAGAAAAACATGGCTGAAATGATTGAAAAACATCGTCAGCATCGCGATCATCTTGATCGCGTCGCGGGTCAGCCCCCGGCTTTTGATTTCCTGCATTTCATTCTCCCTTTTCTCAGATACGAAACCGCACAGCTGCAAAGCCTGCGCCGACTTTGCATGCCGTACGGTCAGATCGTCCGATAGTCGATCGATTTTTCAAATAATCCGAATTCCTTTTCCGGAAGCACCACGTCCCCGGAAAGCACCTGATCTGCCAGCTCTCCTGCAAGCATCAGCACATCAGAATCCTGATAAATATCGCCTAATCCAAAATCCAGGTCACCGCTTTGGCGAATGCCGAAAAGATCCCCCGGCCCCCGCAGCTTTAAATCCTCATTGGCAATAAAAAATCCGTCGTTGGAGTGATTTAATACATCGAGACGTTTATTTTTTGCACCGCTTCCATCCCCGGTCATAAAAATGCAGAAGCTCTGCGCATGACCTCTTCCGACACGTCCCCGCAGCTGATGCAGCTGTGCGAGTCCGAAGCGCTCTGCATTTTCCACAAGCATTACTGTTGCATTGGGAACATTAATCCCAACCTCGATAACCGTCGTCGATACAAGGACATCGATCTGCCCGGCTCCGAATGCGTCCATAATTTCCTGCTTCTGTGCTGCCTTCATTTTTCCATGCAAAGCAGCCACCCGAATCGAGCTATTCAGGGCAGCTTTTAATTTTTCCGTATAATCCGTGACATTTTCCAGTCCGTCTGCGGAATCCTCTCCGGCTTCTACCATCGGACAGATTACATAGACCTGATGCCCTGCCTCCACCTGCGCTTCGAGAAAGGCATAGGCTTTTTTGCGGAAGGACGGATCTACGACGCAGTTTTTAATCGGCAGACGGTTTTTTGGCATCTCGTCCAGCACAGACACTTCCAGATCGCCATATAATACGATCGCCAGCGTCCGTGGAATCGGTGTCGCGCTCATGACGAGCACATGTACGCCCTCCCCCTTATTTGCCAGGCATTCTCTCTGCCTTACGCCAAACCGGTGCTGTTCATCTGTCACTACCAATGCAAGATCGCGATACTCCACTTTGTCCTGAATCAGCGCATGTGTCCCGATAATCACGTCCGCATCACCGGATTTGATCCGTGCATACGCCTCTTTTTTCTGTTTCGACGTCATGGAACCGGTCAGCAGGATCGGCTTTGTACACAGTCCGTACTTCTCCGTCATCTCTGTCAGTGCTTCAAAGTGCTGTACCGCCAGCACTTCTGTCGGTGCCATCAGGCACCCCTGCCTGCTGTTTGCACTGCACACCAAAAGCGCCAGAAAAGCAAGAATCGTTTTACCGCTTCCCACGTCCCCCTGAACCAGTCGGTTCATCGCCATATGTCCTGTCAGGTCTGCTTCGATCTGCTTCCAAACCCTCCGCTGGGCTCCGGTCAGCTGATACGGAAGCGCTGCAATCAGGCGGTCCGTATCCTCTGTCGGCTGCAGCGGCCGATCGATTAACAGCCCTGCATTCTCTTTTTTCTGACGCTTGATCTGAATCAGGAAGGCTAAAAATTCATCGAAGACCAGACGTCTTCTGGCCATCACAACATCCTCCTGACTTCCTGGAAAATGGATTTTTTCCATTGCTTCCCGGAATCCGATCAGACGGTATCTGCTCCGTATTTCTTCCGGAAGATAATCCGGCAGCTCCAGCTCCTCCAGCGCCTGCCGCACACATTTGGAGATCATATGGTTGGTCAGTCCGCTCGTCAGCGTATATTTGGGCTGCCATGTCCCGGCAAGGGTTTCATAATCGCCCTGTGAAAACACCCGGGGCTGTTCCATGAAAAGCATCCCGCCTGCGCCTGCCTGTACCATGCCGCGAAATACGTGCCAGCTGCCGCCTGGAAGCGCTTTCTTCAGATACGGCATTCGAAACCAGGTCAGCTTCATTCGTCCGGAGGCATCTCCTGCCTGCGCATGGGTGATGACCATTCCTTTTGCCCGCACCATCGACGGCGTACCAACAATACAGGCTCTTACCGACTGTACTTTGCCGGTGCACAGCTCTCCAACCGGAAGCGCCTCCTCATAATGATCATAGCCTCTCGGAAAATAAGAAATCAGATCCTTTATCGTTTCAATATGAAGTTTCGAAAAAAGCGCAGTGGTCTTCACCCCTACGCCTTTTATCTCTGTAATCAAATGACTGGCTTCCATTATGCCTCACTCTGCAGAAACAATATAGTAGTAAATCGGCTGTCCGCCATACTGCAGCTCTACATCACACGCCGGATATTTCTCCGCCACCTTGTCGCGGAGCGCTGCAGCGTCTTCCTCTTTGGTCTCCTGACCATAATAGATGCTGATCAGCTCCATATCCTCATCCATCATGCTATCGATCATGTCTTTCGTAACTGTTTCGATCGCCTGTCCGACTGCAAGGATCCCTGCATCTCCGATCCCCATGTAATCGCCCTGATGGATTTCATGATCGTCGATCACCGTATCTCTGACTGCATAGGTTACTTCACCGGTGCGAACGGTTTCGATCGCTTCTGTCATCGCCGCTTCATTTTCTTCCGGACTCAGATCCGGTACATAGTTGATCACTGCGGTAATGCCCTGTGCGATTGTCTTGGTAGGAATGACAACGATTTTCTTGTCCTCCGTCATATATTTTGCCTGGTTTGCAGCCAGAATGATATTTTTATTATTAGGGAGAACGTAAACGGTTTCTGCGTTTACTTTTTCAATGGCATTCAGCACATCCTCAGTGCTCGGGTTCATCGTCTGACCACCCTCGATGATATAGTCTACGCCAAGGTCTTTTAAGATCGCATTGATCCCTTCACCTACAGAAACCGCGATAAATGCCGCTGCCTTTTTCTCAGCCGGTGCTGCAGCTGCAGCCTCCTGCTGCTCCTTCTGTGCCATCTTCACAACCTTTTCATGGTGCTCCAGGCGCATGTTGTCGATCTTCATATTGGAAAGTGCACCATACTTCAATGCCTTCTGGATCGCAAGACCCGGGTCATTGGTATGCACGTGTACCTTAACCACATCGTCATCTGCCACAACTACGATCGAATCGCCGATGGATTCCAGATATGCCTTAAAGTCCATCTCCTGCTTGATGTTAAAGGTCTTGGAAAGCATGATGATAAACTCTGTACAATAGCCGAATTTGATATCGCTCTCTTCCAGAACGGTTTCCTGGCTGCCTGCAAACGGAGCCCCTGCAGGAGCTGCGGTCTCTGTTACCGTCCAGTCGATCTCTTTGCCTAAAAACGCTTCATAAGCGCCCTTTAATACCTGCATCAGACCCTGTCCGCCGGAATCCACAACGCCAGCCTGTTTTAAAACAGGCAGCATCTCCGGAGTCTGGCTCAGCACATAATCTGCGCGCTCAATGATATCGCCGATATATTTTTCCAGGTCGGTTTCCCCTGCATCTGCCAGCTCACGAGCCTTTAAAGAAGCACTCTTGGCAACGGTCAGGATCGTTCCTTCCTTCGGCTTCATAACTGCCTTGTATGCAGTCTCTACCGCTTTCTCACAAGCTTCTGCAAGCAGCGGAATATCGATCGTATCATAATCGCGGATCGCTTTGGTGAAGCCTCTGAACAGCTGCGATAAAATGACGCCTGAGTTGCCTCTGGCGCCTCTTAAGGAACCGGATGAAATCGCCTTTGCCAGGGATTTCATATCCAGATCATTGTTTGCATTCATCGCTGCAACGTCTTTTGCCGCAGACATAATGGTCAGTGTCATGTTCGTACCTGTATCACCATCTGGAACAGGGAACACGTTTAATTCATTGATCCACTCTTTCTTACTCTCCAGATTCTTAGCACCTGCTAAGAACATCTTTGCAAGCATCTTAGCGTCGATCGTATTTACAGCCACAGTTAAGTCCTCCTTAATCAATCACTCGCACACCTTCTACAAAGATGTTGATTTTCTCTATCTCAATTCCGGTAAATTCCTCTACCTTATATTTTACATTGCTGATCAGATTGTCCGATACCGCAAGAATGCTCACCCCGTATGCCACGATAACGTGGAAGTCCAGCGTCAGTTTATTATTATTCAATGTAACTGCAATGCCCTTGGTAATGCTGTCGCTCTTCAGCAGCTTGACAAGACCGCCCTTCACTGTAGCGCCCATGCCAACGATGCCGAAACACTCCATCGCCACTGTTCCCGCATATTGACCAATCACTTCATTATCAATCGTAATATTGCCCATATGGGTCGTCATAGAAGAACCCTTCATGTGATAACCTCCTTTTTCCATGAAAATCTAAGGCTATTATAACCGCTTTCCTGCAAAAAGGGAATAACCATTTTAATTTTTTAAAAATTTGATGATTTTTTACTTGCCAAATGTATTTAATTCTGTTATCATACTGATGTTGTCAGTCAAACGACGAATATAGTTTGAGGAGGTGCAATCATGGCAAAATGCGATATTTGTGGCAAAGGCGCTCATTTCGGTAACAACGTAAGCCATTCCCATAGAAGATCCAACCGTATCTGGAATTCCAACGTCAGAAGCGTTAAATGTAAAGTCAACGGTGGTGCACGGAGAATGCACGTTTGCACAAGCTGCTTGAAGTCCGGCAGGGTTGAAAGAGCTTAATTGAATCAGAAACATTGAAAAGCTGCTCTGGGTTTTCAGAGTGGCTTTTTTGTCATGGCGACGAGGAAAAGGACAGACCTGCGAAGCAGGGATGTTCCTGTAAAAAGGGAGCTGAAAGGAAAACCGCCCTTTGGTTTTCGTTTTCAGCTCTTTTTTTGCAGGAGCTACAGCTGCCGCTCTGCGGCGGGCTGTCCTTTTCCGACCGCTGATCATCCACCGGCCCCGGAATGTTTTTTCCGGGGCCGGTGGATGATCTCTCTGCACTCCCCTCTCTTCAATCTCTTCGCACTCTTCCATTCCGGTCGAATCTCTTTTTCAACTCCCGCTCTGTCAATGCAATTGCTCCAACCATCGGGATACATTGTGCCATGCATACGATTCCCCCAATTGTCCCCACGCAGTCATTTCCCTTTCCGAAAACACAAACCAGGGCAATTACCGTAGGCAAAAGCATTACAAGCCCACTGACACACCAGAGCTTCCCACAGCAGTGATGCGCGTATTCCCAGGTCTCTTTATTTTTCATAGACATCGCCGTCCGGTATCCATATATCCCGTTAATCTCCTTCGGAGGCTTTTTCTGAAATCTTTTTCCAATAAAAACCATCGTAACCGGAATCAGCAGATCCATCACCAGCATAAAAATCCAAAAGCCCATAGTGCCTCCCTTTCCCTGTGAAAAAAATCACTTTACAAAAATGCTGTCATCTCCATATCTGCCGATATGGGATGGCTTCTTCGGTGAATAATAAAGCTTCCCCAGCACCTCTTCCGGGTTCGAATCCGTCTGATAACGTCCATACAGGGTTTTGGCAAGCTCCGTCCCCGTCAACAGGTCCAGCGTGTCCGTATAGGTAACGCCATCCACCTGATATTCGACAGTTACAACATAAATCGAATCCGTATCCACGGTTTCCGTTGCCGCAGAATAGGACGTTGTCGTACTTTTTTCTATTTTAATAATTTTGTACTCAGATGGATCGATTTCAGCCGTATAGGTGTGTTTCCGGTAAAGATCGACAGCTGCGATAATGACCACCGTTACCAGTACGCCAATCAGGCAGACCGTAAGCACAGCAATCAGAGCTTCCCTGTTTTTCTCGTTTTGCCTGGAGTTCACACCCCGTTTTCTATTGTCAGAATTTCCCAATCCGTACCTCCCACTCAAAATTCGTTCGGTACATCCATCCCGATCACATAATTGTAACTGTAGGTATGGACATAAAGCTTCCCATCCTGTTCTATGATCAGATCCGGTGCCTTTTTTAAGGACAGCCGATCGATCACTTCTCCTGTGTTGCGATTGATCTGATACAGATAATCCGGTTCCGCCGTAAAGCCATAGCCGCACAGAATAACATCCCCTTTGACTACAAAATTCATGGAATTATAGGTCTGGTCTGCGCTTCTCCACAGCAGCTTATCGTTTTCCAGATCATAGGCAAACATAAAACAGGTATTGGATTGCGCGTATCCGTTTCTCACGCTGGCTCCGTAAAAAACCCCATCCTCCAGATATGCATTGTTGCCGTTAATATACCACTGATCCGTCGGATAATCCAGCACATAGATGCAATTTCCCGTACCGGTTTCATAAATATAGAGCTCGTCGTTCACCCACTGGTACTGGTAATGATCGTCATAAAAGCTGTTCCAGTCCGTGCCGATCATCGGAAGTGACAAATTTTCGCTGTCATACCAGTCGTTTGCCCAGCTGACTCCGTTTTCCTCTTCCGATAGAATGGTCAACCCGATCGGAGCCACCGCATCGCCGTCCGCAAGTATCTCGCCCATTGTGGATATGTCCAGGGTTAGATATTTCGGTTCTGTCGTGTTTTCCACAACCGCTTCGGTTTCCGGCTCCTGCGCAGTCGTTTTCGTATTTTGCGTCTCGCCCGTTTCTGAAACAGAGTCTTTTGCATCTGCATCCTCTGTGTCCGGCATGGCGCTTTCATTTTTCATCCCAATGCTTTCTGCTATTTCAGTTTCTACGTTCGTTTCTGCCCCTGCACCCTGACCGCAGCCTGCCAATAACAGACACAGCGTCAGAAAAAGTGCGCCTTTTCGTTTGTTCATCATGTTGTCCTCCTCAAATTGTCATTCTATTGCGAGCATCTTTATGACGTATTCCGTCGTCCCCGCTTCCAGACGCCTTTGCCCGGAAAGAGAAAAGCCGTGGGCTTCATAAAACCGAATCGCGCGTTCATTTTTCTCAAGCACCCACAGATGGTCTGCCCGGTGCTCCTGCTTGGCGTACTCCATCAGCGCCGCGCCGATTCCCTGATTCTGAAAAAAATGATCCACATAAAACTCTGCGATTTCCGTCTGTTCCAGATGAATCAGTCCTTTCACAATTCCATCGTCATACACAAAAATATGATCTAGGATTTCCGGCTGCGCATACTCTTTTGCAACATCCAGTACTTGAAGCACATGAAAAGAATAGTCGTCGTTTTTAAAAATCGATCGATAATTCATTCGCTTATCAAATACGAGGATTTCTGCAATTCTTGAAATATCTTTCTTTTCCGCTTTTCGAATCATTCTTTCTCCTATGGTTTTAAAGGCTTTCGAGAAACCTGTCCCCTTCCCGGTTAAATTCCTCCGAGCGCTTATTTGCAACAAAATGATCCCCCTCGAGGATCGCCAGACGGGCATTCGGGATATTTTCCGCAATTTTTCTCGTGTGGTCTTCCCGGATCATGCCTTTTGACCCGCAGACTCCGAGGGTCGGGGCGGTAATCTGTGCAAGCTCTTCCGGTTCAATATTCGGATCGTTTACCATCAGACCCAGCAGCTCTGCATTTTTGTTCGCCTCCGCCGATCTTTTGGCAAAATGCTTTGCAATTTTATAGCCGATTTCGATCGGAAGCTGCGTCGAACGCTTTACGCCTTTCGCATCCAAATTTCCTCCGTTTAAAATCAGCGCTGTCACCATATCCGGATGCTTCATTGCAAACCGCATGGCGATATTCGCGCCATCCGAAAAGCCAAGAATCACAGCTTTCGGAATCTGGTGATTTTTCATAAAATCATATAAATCGCACGAAAACTGCCTGATCGTAAAGGGACTTGTCCCCCGGGGAGATTTTCCATGTCCTCTCGTATCCGGCGCGATCACCCGATACCGGTCGCAAAAATATTCAATCTGATGTTTAAAATAAGAACTGTCTTCTCCATTTCCATGTAAAAGAACAAACGGTTCTCCGTTTCCTTTTTCTCTGTAAAATAGTGTAATATCCATCTTTCCTCTAATATCCCAGTGCTTCGCATTCTGTGGCAACATGCAAATGCCCGGCTGACGTTTTTTGCCAAAATCGGTCACTGATCGCAGCTTAAAATCAGATAGCTGACCGCCAGCAAGATCAGCGCAAACACAACGCCGAAAAAGCGGTACCGAAAGCACAGCATCAAAAACATTCCCATCGCTGTCCAGAATATTGCAAACGCAACCAGTCGGATCATAAACGCATCAATCCCTGCAAAATATCTTATATTATTTAGTCTATGCACGGGCTGGCGTTCTTTGATTAAAAATCCGCGCAAGCATCAACGGCTTAGTCCTTTCGCAGTCCGGCTACCTGCATAATTGCCTCAACCGGCTCCACAGGCTCGCTCCCCCAGAAAATCTCCGTATCCGCGCATCCCGCAGTATCCAGCAGTTCCCGCGCATCTTCTTTTAAGAGCCTTTGATAAGCGTCGTCTACCATTTCCAGCTTTAACAGAGCTTCCTCCCTGTCACTGTCCGTTTGCTCCGAAATCCATGCAGAAGCCGCCTCCCGGATTTCTTCCGGATCCAGACCGGTATGTTCGCCCCACTCCAACAGCTTTACTGCTGCCTGCACCGCTATCAAAGACGAACCCGATGTCCCAATCTGAACCTTCGAATTGATTTCATCCAAAATCGGAAGCGTCAGGGCTGTAGACGTATCCTCCGGGTTTTCCGGATTCCCGATATCGCCTGTATCCTCCGGATTATCCGCATTTCCGATAGTATCTGTATCATCCGGCTCCTCTGAAAGAGCTGTGCTATTTTCCATTTCTTCCGACCAGTTTTCCTGCTGTTGGTCACCGGAAGCCTCCGTTTCTTTCTGTACAGAGCATCCCGCCAGCAAAACAGCAAAAAGCAAAGCTGCCATACACAGTATCGCGGCAGCCGAAGTTGTCCTCCTGTTTTTGAATCGTTTCATCCTTTTTTTCATCCTTCCTGCCCTCAAGCTTTCTTCAAAAAGCAAAACAGGGACAAATCCAACCAGACCGCCCCTGTCACATGTTTCGCTATCCTTTGATACCAGATTGCTACGCGCTTTGCACTCTCGCAATCTTCATCATTTTAAATTTATGCTTCGTTTCCGTCTTCTTCCGGGAACGCTGCATCAACCGCCTCCTCATCGCTCATCATTTCCTGTTTGGGCGTTGTAAAACGGTCTACCAGATCGGGAATCATGTCGATTACCTTGCTGACGCTGTCCTGATTCTTGATGTTGACCAGACGTGTCTGTCCGTTTTTAATCAGAAGCACCGCGCTGGGGGACATCTTGCCGCTCATACCGCCCATGCCGCCGTTTTTGCGGGAGTCCTTACCCGCTCCGCAGCTTGCGCCCGCACCGATTCCAAACGATACATCCACAAGCGGGATAATGATCGTATCATCAATCTTTGTTGCTTCTCCAACTACGGTTTTCGTTGTGAAAACGGATTCTGCCCCTTTCACCAAGGCTTCCATTACAGAAGTAATATTGTTGTCTTTATTTTCTGCCATGCTATGCTTCCTCCTTCTTGCGCAGTATTCTGATCAGTCGTCTGACATTTTTATTGAGTAAAATCCTCAGTCCGCAGATTCCGAGGGTTCCAAGCCGGATTCTGCCTTTGAGGTGAAGCTCTCCTTCGATATATTTCTCTTCAAAATCCGGTTCCAGCCGGATATTTCCTTTATGCCAGGGATACAGCATTCCCTGTATCGCCATGATCTGTCCGGTAGAAGCCGGATCGCCTGTCCCGACGATTCCAAAAACCTCCAGCTTTCGCGGCAGTACATGTCTGATAATTTCTCCCAGCTCGTAAAATCCAACCCGGATCGCCTGCCGTGTCTGCGGCTGATCCCAGATTCTTTTATAATAGGCAGTCTGTTGTTTGAGCTGGTCGGTCTTTTGCTGCATTCCGCGCAGTCGGTCTGTGACCTGCGAAAGCTTACCGGAAAGCTTTTCAAAAAAGCTGCCGGCAGGATGTTCGGGCGCAGCGTCCGAATCGGTAGCTTGCGCGTCAGCCTCCGAAGCAGACGTTTCGTTCGGGTCAGTTGACTGTGATTCGACATCAGGCATCCTAGTCGTAGCCGAGCCACGCGGGTCTGCTGACTGCGGTTCAGATGCTTCCGCGACAGTTTGTGTCTGCGGTTCGTCAGTCGTACCGGCAGCAGGCGCGCTCTCGCCCAGCGTTTTTACGTCCGCAGACGGCATTTTCGCTCCGTCCGCATCCAGCACATTCGTATCCGCGTCGGCGTCGCCTACACCTTCCTCTGCGTCCGCACCGGATGCCGCTTTTTTCCTTTTCCCAGATCGTTCTTTTTTCGGATAAATTAAAAATCCCGCCACGCGGACTTCCAAAAGCAGTTCTTTTTCATATGTGACACGGATAGACAGCAGATGTAACAGCCATGTCACGCGACCCCGGATGTATTTTTCTTCCTTCCAGACACCGTCCGCCCGATATCGGATCGGGACGAGCAAAACGGTCAGAACTGTCAGCAAGATCAGTCCGAGGATTCCAAGCAAAATCCATCCAATTACTTTTAATATTGTCAGAAGTACTGTCATCCGCCGCCTCCTTTCCCGGAGGTAAAGGTCTTTTGCAGATATCCCTTGATATCCGTTTCCATTCCGGCGTCCATCGTATCCTGCAGCATCTGCTGCACAAGAAAAATCGCTTCCTCCCGCCCCTCTGCAATGCCGACAACCTGCAGTGCCTTTTTGTCAAAATATTTTTGTTTTAACAGCGCGCAGTGGAAAATGTCCAGCTGATCTGAAGTGCGGGACAGGCTGATCAGATAGATGCCAAGCTGTCCTCTCCCGGTCAGAAGCTTCCATTTTATTTTATTTACATTGCGGATTGACGGCCCCACATACAGCCTGCGGTAAAATTTCATGAACTGGCAACACTCTCCTGTTCCTAGAATGCCCCCAAATTGCACTCATAAGCATATTTTTTGAAAATAGCCGGTCAGATTGACCGGCCTAAACAGATAATTTCCGTCCGCTTAATAGTATTTGTGGCTGCCCCAGAGATTGCTCTTTTTTAATTCCAGATATTCATGATAGGCTTTTTCGAGAATCTGCTTTTCATTGGCAAATTTCAAAAGATGATAGGCCTCATGATACTTGTAAAATCCGGAGTCCACAAAATACTCTTCTCTTTGCGGCTTACTGTAATAACTGTCTGCCATCATCAAATACCAGTGAACTTCTTTCTCCACGACATCCTCCGGTACGTTGAAGGTATATTCGCTTTTGCCCACATACTTGATAATGGAAGCTCTGGAACCGCTTTCCTCCAGAACCTCACGGAGCGCGGTCTGCTGAAACTCCTCGCCTTCCTCCACGGTTCCTTTAGGGAGTACCCATCCTTCATATTTATTTTTATAATTTTTATAAAGCAGAAGGATCTTCCCCCTAAAAATTACTACACCGCCGCAGCTCGTTGCTTCTATCACTGCAATTCCTCCTGTCCGGCGATATCTGACTCTGGAATTCAGTATACCTTAAATCCGGATACAGGGCAAGTCCTATTCTCCAAAAAGAATTTACCGAAAATTCAAAATTGTCCGGTCAGTCTGAAAAATATGCATCGAACACCTGTCTGGCAAGGGGCACTGCATAATCGCTTCCGGAACCCGCGCTTTCCACGATTACTGTCACCGCAATTTCAGGATTCTCTGCCGGAGCAAAGCCGGTAAACCATGCATGGGATTCGGACTTATCGCTGGAAAATTCAGCGCTTCCGGTCTTTCCGGCAGCCGTATAGGAACGGTCCTTCAGCTTTCTGCCGGTTCCCTCCTGCACAACATCCTCCATCAGGGAAGTCATCACTTCCGACTCTTTTTCCGACATCAGCTCCCGATAAACGGACGGCTCATTTTTCTCCAGTATCTTCCCGTCCGCATTCAGCACCCGATCCACGACGATCGGCTGCATCAGTTTGCCGCCGTTTGCAATCGCCGCCGTAATCAGGTTTAACTGTACCGGCGTGATCTGCGTCTTCCCCTGACCGATCGACGTCTGAATCACGTCCTCGTCCGTGCTGTCCTTATCTAGCGTTACCTTCGTCTGGTTATAAGGAAGCGGGAACGAAAGCTCCTGATTAAACAGCAGACTGTCGATCGTATCGCCAAATTTTTCCCGATCCATCAACATACCGATGTTGGCAAAAGAGGCATTGCATGATTTTGCAAAAGAGGTCATCAGATTGACATCGCCATGCACGCTCCCGTGATAGCAGTTGATTTTATTATCTCCATTGATATATGCACCGTTACACTGATAATGATAATTTTGCCAGTTGTCCGGATTTTGGCGGATATAGGCAAGCGCCGTCACGATTTTAAAGGTCGAACCAGGCGGATACAGTCCCTGCGTCCCACGGTTTACGAGTGCTGCTTTGTCCTTGTCGGTGCTGAGCGTCTCCCAGTTTTCTGCGATTTTGTTCGGATCGTAATCGGGCTTGCTGACCATTGCGAGCACTCTTCCCGTTTTTACCTCCGTCACAACAATCGCACCGCGGTATAACCCCAGCGCGTCGCTCGCCGCCTGCTGCAGGGAGGTGTCCAGCGTTGTATAGACATCGTTTCCCGGATTTTTTTCTCCTGCCAGCTCATGATCCAGCTTTTCCCGGTCAGAAATATCCGAATGAATCAACTGATAATTTTCCAGCTCCTCGATCCCCGTCTTTCCTTTATCCGTGTAACCCACCACATGGGCAAAGATATTTTTATAGGGATACTCCCGAACCGATGTTCCATCCTCTGCGATCACAGTCTGTGCCAACACCTCTCCCGTCCCGGCGTAAATCGTTCCGCGGGTATTTTCCTGGGCGAGGACGCGCTGCTGGGAATTGTAGCTGTTGTTAAACAGCGCTTCCTGATTGGAGGACACATAATCTGCCAGATACCAGATCATCCCGGCAAACACTGCAAGCATCAGCAGGCTGCACAGATAGAGTTCACGGTTCATCTGCCATTTATTCCGTTTCTTCTGTTTGTCTTTTTTTCTTTCTTCTTTGCTTTTCAATTCGAAGCTCCTCATCATACCGCAAGACAAAAACGCCTTCTATGACGCCAAACATCAGGATCGTCGTCATCACGCTGCTTCCACCGTAGCTGACAAGAGGAAGCGTCACACCGGTCAGCGGGATAAATTTGCTTCCGCCGCCGACAGTCAGAAACGTCTGAAACAGGTATAAAATTGCAAATCCTACTACAAGATTTCTGTAAAATCCGTCTGCAACACCACCCGCCAGACGAATCATCAGGACAAACAGCACTGCCGCTGTCAGCAAAATTCCAATTCCAAAGAGCAGCCCCAGCTCTTCGATCACTGCGGAAAAAATGAAATCCGTTTCCACATATGGAATATCCTGCGGCGTGCCTTTTCCGATTCCCAGTCCGAACAGTCCGCCGCGGCTCATCGCAAACAGCGCCTGTGCGATCTGATATCCCTGCTTATCAATCACACTCCATGGATCTCTCCACGCCTGCACGCGCACCTGTACATGGGAAAACATCCGGTACGCAAGCAACGATGCGCCTGCTCCGGCGACAAGCCCGCCAGCCAGATACAGTGGCTGATGTGCAGAAATCGTCATCAGAAACACATACACCATAAAAAGAATCAACGCGCTTCCCAGATCCTTCGACAGTACGAGAATCAGCACATGCGCTGTTGCTCCGATTCCGGCTGCGACCACCTGCCGGATTCCTGTCTTTTCGGAAAGAACCGCTGCCAGAAAAAATACGAACGTCAGTTTGACAAACTCCGACGGCTGGAAGGTAATTCCACCTATCGACCAGGACAGCTTCGAGCCGTGCGTCACCTGTCCTAAAATCAGCACGATTCCAAGGGCTGCAATTCCGATTCCGGCATAAATCCAGCCAAGTTTTTCCAAAAACCTGCATTTGCGCAAGATCCACGGCACAATCAGAAATACGACAAAGGATGCGCCCGCGATAATCAGCTGTTTGATCGCCTTTGTCAGATCGAGCCGTGTCAGCACGATCAGCCCCGCACTGAAAAGCATACACATATGATTCATAACAATCCGGCTGATTCCCGGATAGATAAACCACGCCAACACCGGCAGCGCCAGCGTCAGAATCTGTAAAAAAGCATAAAACAGCAGATATTTACTTTGCTGTGTCCGGATCACGATGGTCAGCCACGCCGTAAACTGCATCAGAAATAAAAAGACCATCTGCAGCGCTGCAGCGCCAGACTGTTTGCGAACGTCCCCGACAAACAGCGCATAAATGCTACAGCTAAGAAACAGATACAAAAACAGCGGGATCAGATATCTGGATGCTATCACAATCGTATATGCCACGCTTACTGTACTCCTTTTTTATAATGTCCGGTCGTATACTGCGCCGGTGCTGTTCCTTTTCCTTCGCTGAAAAATTCGAGCACTTCCCGCGTTTTTTCCGCCGTCTCGTCCGTAAAATCCAGACGGATTGCACGGATACCGCGCCTTTTCTGCTCTGCAAGATACTGATGCAGGGAAAGCGGCACAGAATTGTAAATCGTGTTCGTGCAGTGCCTGCAGTTAACCCATACGGGAAATTCTACATTGTAGCGATCCTTTAACCGACAGGAAAACGCTGCTGCAGGGATTCCCTGCGACAGCTGCTTTTGCGTATGGGAAATCTGACAGGCCCCCAGGCTTCTTTTGACGCATCCGGCACTGACCATCATCGGCACCCTTCCGTAAACCACCATTTCCTGATTTTGGGGCGGAAGCGTTTCCAGCTCCCTGCGGTTTAATTCTAACGGCGCTGTGTAGCTGTCCGGTGCAAAACAGTCCTGATACAGTTGCCTGGTTTCCCGGTTAAACGTATAAACGCTATGCTGCAGGGAGAGCTTTTTCTCCGGATATTTTTCTGTCACCCAGCACATTCCACCAAGGCTGCCCGCCAAAAATCCATCCACCAGCCCGTCATAGGCCTTCACCTGTCCCGACAGACGTTTTAAATACGGTTCGCTGTACGAGCGTAGAATCGTCGGAAGCGTCACAAACAATTCAAATCCGGGACGGTCTGCTTTCACGTTCCTTACGAGTTCCATCAGCTGTCCGGTTTTCGGATCGTCCATCAAATCCGAAGAAAGGTACAACCGATCTGTGCCCGTCGTGCGCAGCGCGGCAAATGCCTGCTCTGCCTGCAGGACAGAGACATAGCATTGAGTTGACTGCGGACGCTGGGTATCCGCATAATGAAGGGGCGGCATAGCTGCTGCAGTCGATTCGCCGGCCTCGGACTGCGCTGTTTCTGCTTCCCGGCCGTGTTTCGGAACATATGTTCTTTTTTGTCGATCCTGCAGTTTCTCCGTCAACGCATCCAGCGTTTCCCGACGCAGCTCGTTGAGCGCAGAAACCGGAACAAAGCTGTCTCCGTCCAGCTCTACAGAAATATCATCTGCCCCGTAGAATGAGCCGCCGGTCTTTTTGAGCTGCTTGACGACATCATCCTCTGCCAGTGGGCGCTTCTGTGCCGGCTGTGCGACTGTGCCTTCTTTTTGAACCGAAATGCCTTCGCAGGACGCTGTTAAATTGATCGGCTCGCCCGGACGGATTGCCGCATGGAAGCTGACTGGCTTTTGCAGCTTGCCATCCTCCATCATCCCATGCACCCGTTCCAAAATTTCCTGTGGACATGCCAGATATCCGGGTTTTTCCAGCGTCAGCATTTCTCTGCCGTTATGCCTGTGATAATATCCGCCGCCGGTTTCCGAACGAACGTAGAGCTTTGCCAAAAGCTCCTGATCCTTCGGATCGATTTGCCAATGCTCCCGATCCGTCAGATACAAATCCATATATTTGCGGTAGATTGCAGTAACGCCGGCAACATATTCCGGGCTCTTCATCCGCCCTTCTATTTTAAAGGAATCGATTTTTGCATCCATCAACTCCGGTAAAAACGGCAGCACGCAGAGATCTTTTAAGCTCAGCGGATACGCCGGAGGTTTTTGCTGACTTTTTCCGCCCATCCTGCCCCCTCCTGCTTCCTGTCCAAGCACCGTATAGGGCTGTCTGCATGGCTGCGCACAGCGTCCCCGGTTTCCGCTTCTTCCGCCCAGAAAGCTTGAAAACAGGCACTGTCCGGAATAGCAATAGCACAAGGCTCCATGGATAAATACTTCCATTGCCAGACCGGTCTGTTCTTTTAACAGGCGAATTTCTTCCAGGCTCAATTCCCTCGCCGGGACAATCCGACAGACGCCCAGCGATTTTAAAAACAGGGCACTTCTGCTCTCCGTCACCGTCATCTGCGTGCTGGCATGCAGCTCCATGCCGGGAAAATTTTTGCGCAGCTTCTCCAAAACTCCCATATCCTGAACGATGACGCCATCCAGCCCCGCCTCATAAAACGGTGCGATCCAGTCACAAAGTCCTGAAAGCTCGTCCTGCTTTGTCAGCGTATTGACAGTTAAATAGATTTTCCGATTCCACAGATGGGCGAGAGAAAGTCCCTCTAACAGCTCTTCCCTGGAAAAGTTTCCGGCAAACGCCCGCGCACCGAACCGCTGTCCACCCAGATACACGGCGTCCGCCCCCGCTGCAATCGCTGCCTTTAAGCAGTCCATAGTTCCGGCAGGAGCCAAAAGCTCGCCTCTGTATTCTTCCATCCTCTTCCTCCATTGATAAAGAAAATATGATTCAGAATGTGCCGAGGCACATTCTCCGCCTGCGGCGGGTCGCGCAAGCGACATTCTTCCATTCCGCCGCAGTGCGATCTCCGCGGAGCGTCTTTATCGTATTGGAAACAAGTTTCCAATACGATAAAGAAACAGGCTGTCATCGCTGACAGCCTGACCGTCTGTTTCCTTTAGTTTCTGACAACAGAACAATTACAAAACATGTGTTCTGTCACTTTTTATCCTTCATTCCGCGGATCTCGGTTTCCAGGCGCACGATCTGTCTGGAACTTTCCTGCTGATCCTGCTGCAGCGTCCGCAGGCTCTTTTCCGTATTATCCAGCTTGATCTGGGAAGCGATCAGCTCATGCTTTAAGTCATACAGCTCTTTTTCCTTGGAGGCTGCTTCTTCCTCCATCTCCTCGATCTGCTTTTTCGCCTTAAAATAATCGTCCGCAATGTTCAATTCCACTAAAATGTTCTGGATATCCGCCGGTTGACGGCGAAAGCTTTCCACCCGGTTGTATTCTGCCAGTTTATTATTGATATAAGAAGCCACCTTCTGCAGGTATTCTTCGCTTTCGTAGCCGCTGAGCGTCAGCACCCTGCCTCCGATGATCACTTCTGTATCTGTCTTGACCGCCATGACTGTCTACCCTTTCGTATCGCGTATCCGCGCTTTCTGAACAGCGCTGTCAGCAACAGCATCTACATTTTGTACGCACTCTGTTGCCAGAACTCAAAAAACGCTGTTCGATTCTTTTTCATTATAAGAGCAAAAAGCACCAATTGCAAGCGTTAAAGTCCCAGATGTGTATAAGCAGTCTGCGTCGCAACTCGTCCGCGCGGTGTGCGGTCAATCAGCCCTTTCATCAAAAGATACGGTTCATAAACATCCTCGATCGTACCGGCATCCTCTCCGATCGACGCTGCCAGCGTGTCCAGTCCGACCGGACCGCCGCCAAACTTTTCGATGATCGTCACAAGAATGTTTCGATCCACCCGATCCAGACCGAGCGTATCCACATCCATCAGGTCGAGGGCGGTGTGCGCCACCGTTTCCGTAATCACGCCGTTATATTTGACCTGCGCAAAATCGCGCACCCGCTTCAAAATCCGGTTTGCCAGACGCGGCGTCCCGCGGCTTCTGCGCGCAAGCTCCGTCGCCCCCGCATCCTCGATTTTTACGTTCAGAACCTTTGCCGACTGCTTGATAATCAGCTTCAGCTCATCCTCCGTATAAAATTCCATATGGTGGATCATCCCGAAGCGATCCCGCAGCGGCGCTGTTAAAAGTCCCGCCCTCGTCGTCGCGCCCACCAGCGTAAAATGCGGCAGGTCCAGACGCACAGAACGCGCTGTGCTTCCCTTTCCGATCATGATATCGATTGCAAAATCCTCCATTGCAGGGTAAAGCACTTCCTCCACCTGACGGTTTAAGCGATGAATTTCATCGACAAACAGAAGATCACCCTCCTGCAGATTGTTCAGAATTGCAGCCATTTCGCCGGGCTTTTCGATCGCCGGACCGCTGGTTACCTTCATGTTGACGCCCATTTCGTTGGCGATAATCCCCGCAAGCGTCGTCTTTCCAAGACCGGGAGGTCCGTAAAACAGAACGTGATCCAGCGAATCATGGCGTTGCTTTGCCGCTTCGATATAAATTTTTAAGGTCGACTTCGCTTTTTCCTGACCGATATAATCGTCCAGACACTGCGGACGCAATGTTTTCTCGATCTTTTTATCTTCCTCCGTCAGATTCGTCTCGATGACTCTTGGCATGTTGCCTCCATTCTACCGTTGATCACGCTGCAGCAGGTGAAAAAAGCATGGCGCTTTTGTGCCTGCCGCAGGTAAAACATCCTGCTTGTCGGTTTCTTTTTAGAACATTTTTTTCAGGGCCGCCTTTAACAGGGCTTCCACATCCAGATCCGGAGTTTCCTGCAGCACCGCCTTTACCGCGCGCAGCGCTTCTGACGGGGAATATCCAAGCGCCGTCAGTGCCTCTACCGCTTCTGTCTGTGCCTGGCTTTTGCCCGTCAGCATACTGTCCTGCGGAACCTGATTGACCTCCCGCATCATTGCGGTATCCTCTAACGAAATCTTGTCCTTTAACTCCAAAATAATCCGCTGCGCGGTTTTGGTCCCAACGCCGGGCGCTTTTGCAATCGCCTTTGCATCCTGGGAAATCACTGCCATTCGAAGCTCGTCCGCGCTCATCGCAGAGAGCACCGAAAGACCGCCCTTTGGCCCGATTCCGCTGACCGTAATCAGCTGCCGGTACATATTTAAGTCGTCCCGGCTCAAAAATCCATACAGCCCGATCGCATCCTCCCGGACGCTTGTATAGGTATAGAGTTTAACCACTTCTCCGATCTGGGGAAGTCGTCCCGCCATTCCCGCCGGAATTCGGACATTATAGCCAATACCGTTTACTTCTATTACAATATTTTCTTCTTCGATTTCGGCGAGTATGCCGTTTAAATATGCAATCATGTGTTCTCCCTCTGCCGTATCCTATCTCTGCGGCGGCAGCGCCCGGTTGACCGCCCCTGCGCACACGCCAATAAAAATCCCGGTCACGCAGCCTGCCAGCATAAGCCACGGCAGATACCAGCCTGCCCAGCTGCCTCCGAGCACTGCGACCGCCACCGCCAGCTGCCCCAGATTATGGCACACGCCGCCAAGGACGCTCACGCCGATGACAGAAAACAGCTTCCGGCGTTTTGCAAGCACCATCGCAGCAAACGCACATGCCGCTCCCGCCAGGCTGTATAACATCGTAAACATGCTCCCGAACAAAAATGCTGACAGTGCAATCCGAACCCCATTCAGAAAAAGGGCTTCCTTCCAACCATAGCGGTACAGACACAATACCACCGCCAGATTCGCAAGTCCCAGCTTGATCCCCGGAATGCCCGGAACAAGGATAAACAACGATTCTATATAGGAAAGCATCAGCGCCGCCGCGGTCATGACACCGAGAAAGGCTACTTTTCTGGAAGGATTGCGTATACTGTTGCTGCTCATGAAGCGTTTCTCCTTTCTGGCAGATCCAGGCTGTCTATGCCACCGTATATTCCATTGACCTGTTTGGTCTATTTTGTTGACCGGCTCAGTCATTTTATTCCACTACCGCATCCAGTTCCTGATCTCCCAGCTGTTCCAGACGGATGACAAGCCGGTGCGGCAGGCAGACGATACTCTGTCCGCTTTTCTGAATCAGTCCGCGGCTGACGCAGATCTGATCCGGGCAGTCCGCTTCCTTCATCCGGACGCCACCCTCTGTAATTTCGATCACGTTATAGCTGTCTCCATCGGAAATCCGATATTCCCCGGGTTCCGACAGCGGCAGACGCATCAGCTCTTTACTGTCCTGCTCCACAATCGCATAAACCGTACCGGAAGTCCCGGAAGTCCTGTTTTTGACCTGAAAGAAAAAGACAGCTGCTGCCGCTGCCAGTATAACAGCGGCGATCAAAAGGAAATCCCTCCTGTGTTCGCCGCTGCTTATTGTATCATTTTCGAACGTATGTTTCAAGTTTTATTTCCCCGTCCTGTCAGGCTTCCGGGCAGTATTTTTTGCGCTGCACCTCATACTCTTCAGCTTTTGCGCTCTGTCCAAGCTCTCTGCAGATCGCCGCGCAGTTGCCGCAGAGCAGACCGTAGCCTTCTTTTCTGCCAAAATGCTTTTCCACCTCGAACAGCGCGTGCTCATAATTTTCCAGGGAGCGTTCCAGACTGCCCTGACGGTAGCAGACCTCGCCGAGTCCGGCAAGCGCTGCGCTGTAGTGTGTATCCGTCTTGCCGCCATCCTCTTTAAACGCGGAAATCGCAAGCTCGAGATGCTTTTCCGCCGCTTCCAGCTTGTCCATTTTCAGCTCGATCAGTGCAAGACTCGTCCGGGAAGTCGCCACTTCAACCCTTGTTCCAGGCTGTTTTTTCATAATCTGAATCGCTTTTTCCAAAAACAGCGCCGCATTTTCATTTTCGTTGAGCTTTTCCAATAAAATACTGATGCTGCTATATAGCTCTGCCAGACGATAGTCGTCTTTGGGAAGCTCTTTTTGATAAATTTCAAGGGCACGCCGATAATTTGCAAGTGCTTCCTCGTATTTTCCTGCTGTGCGGTACGCAGTCGCCACATTGAACAGGGTCGTTGCAAAATGGACGGTATGATCCAGCTGCAGCTCCTCCATCAAAAGAAGAACGTCCTCCCCGACCGCAAATGCAGCCTCAAACTGTCCGATGCTTCTGTAAAAGCCCAGAAGCTCGTTGCCGACGGAAATATAAATGCCATACTCCTGCTCTTTTTTGGCATCCTCCAGACAGGATAAGAGAAACGGCTCTACCTCTGTCAGCTGATCCTCCTTATAATAATGATCCAGCTTTGTTAAAATCTGGTCAATTGTCATCATTCCCTGCGTCCTCCTTTGTTGCTGTCGCTTTCCAGCCTCCGCCCGCCTGATAGGCGACACAGTACCATTCCACTTCCCCGGTCGTATCCCTGCGCGCGATCGTACCCGATTCATCCAGCGTAATTTCATATAATAATTCGATCACATGGCTTCCCTCCTCTTCATAGGCAGCCGTGTAGATCAGACAATTCTCCCCGTCGCCCGTGTTGGCGCTGACCGGCAGAAAAATATTTTCCCCATTCGGATTA
>ERZ1023972.136-NODE-136-length-22448-cov-10.957755_pt1 | contig 22448 bp, 20 predicted proteins | sample MGYA00380431_ERZ1023972 | MGnify/ENA primary metagenome ERZ1023972 (study PRJEB33179, sample SAMN07449053) | human gut metagenome | biome: Human-gut; feature: Human associated habitat; material: Faeces | host: Homo sapiens | place: India:Kasaragod | collected... | reverse complement strand
TTTTGAAGAACATTTGTTCTGTTTCTCAGAAAGCTTATTTAGTTTATCATAAGCAGTTCTGTTTGTCAAGAACTTTTTTCATTTTATTTTCAAGTTTCTTTCGAAACCTGGTTGCTTATCACTCGCAGCAACAGTTCAGTAGTTTATCAGAACTTTCTGTTCATGTCAAGCAGTTTTTTATTTTTTTGAATTTCTTTTCAGAAATCCGTGTTGCTTTCGTTCGCCGCAACAGTCATAAAGTATATCAGGACTGTTTGTCGATGTCAAGCACTTTTTGAACTTTTTTAGAAGTCCATGTCACTTATCTCAGTGACGAATGATATCTTATCACAGCTGTAGGCAAACGTCAACACTTTTTTAACCTACCGTTCCTTCGTAGCCTCTATGAGCAAAAGCAACGGTGACGCAGCCACTGCGGGAAGCACCGCAGGCGTGGTTCATGACAATAGAAGGTTCGCGGAGCGTGCATTCTATTGTATTGCGAATGGCGCGGGGAACTGTACCGTCCTCCATCTTGCCTACTTTTTTACTTTTTCTCCCACACCTTCGGCTGATAACGCATATCGGACACCGTATACACCGTGATGAACGCCTTCGGATCCTCCCGATTGATAAAATTCATCAGCTTCTGGTATTCGCTTTTATCCACGATTGTGATGATTTCATTATGCTTTTCCAGATTATACGCGCCAATTGCCTCGTAAACCGTTGCTCCACTATGCAGCTCTTCTATGATAAAGCGGCGCAGCTGTTCTTCTTTTTTCGTAATAATGCAGACACGGCGTTTGATATTGTTGTCAAAAATAAAATGATCCAAAATGATTCCGTTAAAATAGGTGCCCAGAATACTCAGCACCACCGTCTTTTTATCGTATACGAGTGCCGCAGAAAGCGCTACGCACATGCCGGATAAGGACATCGCCTTTCCCAGATCCATATGGAGATACTTATTCATGATCTTCGCCACAATATCCAGTCCGCCGGACGATGCATTTCGGTTAAACAGGATGCTTAATCCAATGCTGACGACCAGAATATAGCAAAGTACATCCAGCTCCTGACTGTCAGTCAGGGAAGTAAAATCAGGAAACAGAAGTTCAAACATCCCCAGAAACAACGGCAGCATGATGCTCGTATAGACTGTCTTTGCCCCAAATTCCTTTCCACAGGTAAGAAAACCGATCACCAATAAAACCACATTCAGGATCATCGTAATCGCGGACAGCGGAAGCGGTATAAAATTAGATAATACGATGCCAAGGCCGGAAATACTGCTGACCGACGCATGGCTCGGCACCAGGAAAAAATAGACCGCCGCCGCAATAATTGCTACCGCGGCGGTCAGAATTCCTGTTTCTTTTATCATTCCTGCAAAATTCCATCTTTTTTGCATACTTCAACTCATTCCTGTTCGTCAAGTTTTTCCAGTACAAAATCTATTGCTTCCAGATATCCGTTTAATCCATGGCCGTAAATCTGCTTATCACAGACAGGAGCTGTCACAGATACTTTTCGGAAATCTTCTCGTTCCATAATATTGGAAATATGGATTTCTACCTTTGGTACGGTAATACTTGCCAGTGCGTCGCGAATGGCATAGCTGTAGTGCGTATAAGCGCCGGGATTGATGATAATGCCCTCTGTCTTATCAAAATACGCTTCCTGGATTTTATCAATAATCGCACCCTCGTGATTGCTCTGGAACACGCTGATTGCAGCATGACAGTCCAGTCCCTTCTGTGCGATCATATTTAACAGATCATTATAATCCTGCGTGCCATAAATTCCTTTTTCGCGGATGCCGAGGAAGTTTAAGTTGGGACCGTTGATGACCAAAAGCTTGCGCAGAGACTTTTTCTTTTCTTTTTCTGCCGCCGCACGGGAAAACTGCTGTCTGTAAAAGAGCTGACCGCCCTCTGCCTGCTGCCCATAAGAGGACTGCCCATAGGGCTGAGATCCATAGGACTGGGCCTTTTCTTCTGTCGAACAGGTGTTTGCCAGTGTCTGTAAATCCCCCTCTGTGCGTCCATCGTACGAAGAACGCCCGCCGGATAAAAAGCGGCTGCCGGCTGCAGACTGTCCGTAAGAGCCAAATGTTCCGTAGGAAGGTTTTCCGTAGGGCGCCCTTGTACCATAACCAAAGCGCTGACCAAGCGGATAGCGCTGGGAATATCTTCCTTTATAGCCGCCCTCCTCCGACGCTGTGTTTGCATTGTCCCGGTAGGACGGACGAATCCCGCGCTCGATTTCATATAACACCTGTCCAAAAGGCTTATCGTCCACATCAATAATCAAGTCCGCAGCTTCTTCATACGCGCTGCTTCTTTTTTCAAGAAGTCCCTGGATCTTTGTCTTTAAATCCTCGTCGCCGCCCTGCAGCAGAGGTCTGTTGGTATCTTTTTTGAGCCGTTCATATAAGGTTTCCGCTTTTGCACGCAGATAGACTACCTTTCCGATCTCTTTCATCAGGGTACGGTTTTCTTCCCGCACCGGAGTTCCGCCGCCGACGGAAATTACCTGATTCTTCGCTGTTTCCTTCAATTCCTGAAGCGTCTGTGTCTCCATCTGCCGGAACGCTTCTTCTCCGTCCTGTTCAAAAATTTCCCGAATCGATTTTCCCTGTTTCTTTTCAATCAGACGATCCGTATCCGTCATCTGTCTCTTGAGCCGATACGAAAGCTTTACTGCCACACTGCTCTTTCCGCATCCCATAAAACCGATCAATACAACATTTCCCACTGCCTGTTTCCTCACTTTCCACTTAATTCCTGTTCCATTCTCTGATAAATTCTGTCCGCTGTCTCTTTGGAAACTGCTACGTCATTCCACAATTCAAACGCTTCCACACCCTGATACAAAAGCATCTTCAGGCCATTATACGCCTCTTTGCCATTTTCTTTTACCAGACGCATAAATTTCGTCTCCGCCGGCCGATAAATCAGGTCATAGCCGGTGCCCACCTTTTCATAAAAAGCGCTGTCCTCCACTGCCGCCTTTTCACTGTCCGGAAATAATCCCACACTGGTCGCCTGAATCGCCAGATAGTCTCTTCCATCGAGTCTTCCAGCCTCTGCAATTGTTCTGGCATGGATCGCCTGATAGCCGGTTTTCTCCTTCACTTCTTCTGCAACACTACACGCCTTATCGACACTGCGGTTTAAAATAGTGACCCGTTCCGCGCCCTTCTGTGCACACAAAAACGCAATTGCCCTGCCGACTCCGCCCGCGCCGAGTATCACGACATCACGGTCTTTGATTTCAACCTTATCCTCCTGCATCGCACGGTATAAGCCGCTCATATCCGTGTTGTAGCCGCGGTATCCGCCCTCTGTGCGGACGAGCGTGTTAACAGATTCCACATCTGCCGCCAGCTTATCTGCGCTCACCAAATAAGGTATTACCGCCATCTTGTACGGCACTGTGACGTTTAAGCCCAGCACGTTTAACGCATACGCACCTTTGACCGCTGCCCCCAGCCCCTCCTTTTCCACCAGAAAGGGCAGGTATGCCATATCGCAGCCGCATGCCGCTGCCAGCGTATTGTGGATCATCGGGGAAAGCGTATGCTCCACCGGGTTCCCGATCAGACCGCACAGTCTCGTCCTGCCTCCGATCTCTACTGCTCCTACTGTATCCTTTTCGTCCATCCTGTTTCAGTTCCTTTACTGCATTTCTTTCCGGCTTTTCTGCCGATAATAAAAGTGTAGCACAATTTTTTCCAGCTGTCTTTTAAAAATGATCTGGATTTCCTCTTTGGGATGGATCGGTTTGACCAAAATACTGCGGATTCCGCTTCTTTTTGCGCCCCAGACGTCCGTAAAAAGCTGATCGCCGATAAAAAGAGTCGTTTCTTTTGTCGTCCCCATCCGGCGCATCGCCTCTTCATAGCCTTTTACCGACGGTTTATCCGCCTTGAAAATATAGTCTGCATACTTTACATCCTCTGCGAAGCTTTTTACGCGCGGTTCCTTATTGTTCGATAAAAGCACCGCCGAAAAGCCGATGGTATGCAGCCTTTCAAACAGCGCTTTTGCACGGTCGTCCGCTGGCGCGCCATGCGGCACCAGCGTATTGTCCACGTCATAAATCAGTCCGCGGTATCCTTTTCGGTACAGCGCCTCGTAATCGATTCCATAGGAGGTATCCGCCGTTTCATCCGGATAAAAAATTTCCAACATGCCCATTTATGCTTCATCCTCTCCGATTCCTGCCGCCTCCAGCAGCTCTTTTGTGTATTCGTGCTGCGGGGAAAAATAAACGGTATCCACATCGCCGCTTTCGACAATTGTGCCGTCCTTCATAATCATGACCCTGTCGCAGAGCTGATAAACAACGCGCATATCGTGGGAAATAAATAAAATCGACAGTCCCATTTCCTCCTTCAGCTGTTCCAAAAGCTCCAGAATTTGTGCCTGAATCGTCACATCCAGTGCAGAAACCGCCTCATCCGCCACCAAAAGTCCGGGATTTGTCATCAACGCTTCCCCAATGCAGACTCTCTGTCTCTGCCCACCGGAAAGCTGGTTCGGGTAACGGTCTGCAATTTTTTCATCCAGACCGACTTTTTTTAACATTTCGAGTACCTTCTGCCTCCGTTCTTTTCCAGGAAGCTTTCTCTGAATTCGAAGCGGTTCTTCCATAATCCAGCCGATTTTCTTCGCCGGATTCAGGGAGCCATACGGATCCTGAAACACCATCTGCGGACGATTGCCGGACACGATCACCGTCCCGGAGTCCGGCTTTAACAGCCCCAGAATTACCTTCGCGAGCGTGCTTTTTCCACAGCCGGATTCACCCACAAGCCCCAGCACCTCGCCTTTCTCCATCGTAAAGGACAGATCCTTTAACACTTCGTTGCGTTTTCTCTTTTCAAACAGGCTGTGCCGTTCTGAAAAAAAGCCGATTTTCAGATGCTCTGCCTTTAAAATCACGTCAGCCATGTGCTTCCTCCGTTTTTGCGCTACGTCCGGAATTCTTTTTGACACAGCGAGGAATTGCTGCAATCAGCTTCTGCGTATATTCCTGCTGCGGGTTCTCAAAAATATCCTCCATCGCTCCCTGTTCCACAATTCTGCCGTCTTTCATGACGATCACGCGGCTGCAGAGTCTGCGCACCAGGCTCAAATCATGGGAAATAAACAAAATGGCAGTTCCTTTTTTCTGGTTGATCCGCTTTAACAGCTTCACAATCTGCGCCTGAACCGTTACATCCAGCGCGGTCGTCGGTTCATCCGCAATCAGAAGCTTCGGCTCACAGATCATCGCAGCCGCGATCATGACGCGCTGTCTCTGTCCACCGGAAATCTGGTGCGGGTACGACTGATAAATCCGCTCCGGGTCTTCCAATTCCACCTGCTTTAACAGCGCCAGCGCCCGTTGCTTTCTCTCCTGCGCAGACAGCTCCGGATGATGGATGCGAAGCGGTTCTTCCACCTGCCAGCCAATGCGGTAAACCGGGTTTAACGATGTCATCGGCTCCTGAAAAACGACGGAAATATCGTTTCCCTGAAGCTCTCTTAAAAAGCTTCGTTCGCAGTGCAGCAGATCGGTTCCCTCGAATAAAATTTCTCCCGTTTTTTTCATATCATGGCGGGACAAAAGTCCGGCGATCGCCAGTGCGGTCATGGATTTTCCGGAACCGGATTCACCTACCAGTCCGACGATCTCCCCTGCGTCCATATGGAAGCTGACCTGATGCACAACCGTTTCGGGCACCAGGTGATCATGAAATTCGATATTCAAATCCTTAACGTCAAGCATCGCCTTACTCCTTTTCCCGATCCTTTAATCCTTCTCCGAGCAGAGAAAATCCCAGCACCAGCATAATCAGAAAAATTCCCGGAAACAACGCAAAGCCCGGGGCAGAAAACAGATAGGTCTGTGCTTCCGACAGCATTCTTCCAAGACTGGACTGCGGCGGCTGCACGCCGATGCCCAGATAGCTCATCCCTGCTTCCGCCAGCACGGCATTGTTAAAGCCGATCATGATTGCAGATAAAAGCACCGGTACGGTATTGGGCAGGATATGGACAAACATAATTCGCAGATCCCCCGCCCCCGCCAGCTTCGCGCTTCTGACATAATCCATATTTTTACAGCGGATAAACTCGCCGCGGACAATTCTCGCAAAGCTCGGGATAAATGCAATGCCCAGCGCAATAATCACGTTCCATGTGCCGCCGCCAAGAAGGGTTACGAACACAAGCGCCAGCAGGATGCTTGGAAATGCAAACAGCACATCGTTGATGCGCATCAAAACTTCATCCAAAATTCCACCGAAATATCCGGTAAACGCCCCGATGATAACACCAAATACCGTGCCGATCGCTACTGTGCCAAGCGCCACGCAAAACGTCGTGCCGCCGCCTTTTAATACTCTGCTGAAAATGTCCCGTCCGAAATTGTCGCAGCCCATCAGATGCGAAAAAGAGACGCCGGATAGCTTTGCTGCGTTATCCATCGTCTCCGGATTATAGGGTGTCCAGAAAAAACCTACCAGAATCAGCGTCAGCATGATTCCGGTAAGCCAGAGTCCAACTGTCAGATTTTTGTTCATTTTCTTTTTCATAATCGCCTAATCAATCCAATGTAATTCTGGGGTCCATCTTCTGATACAGAAGATCCACCAGGAAATTTGTAAAAATAACGATAAATGCGATAAATACAATGATCGCCTGTACTACAGGATAGTCCCGGTTGGAAATTGAAGTCAGCAAAATCCTGCCCAGTCCGGGGATATTGAACACCTGTTCGATAACAATACTTCCCGCGACCATATCTGCAAGCGCCATGCCCAGAAACGTAATAACCGGAATGATCGCGTTGCGCAGCACATGCTGGTACAGCACTCCTTTGGTATTATTTCCCCTGCTGTATGCCGTGCGGACATAATCCAGCTTCATCTCAGACAGTACGGATGTGCGCAGCAGCTTGATCGCCATCGCCGCTTTCGGCAGCGCAATCGCGACCGACGGAAAGATCAGGTATCCCAGAAAGCCTGTGACGCTCGTCGTATAGGACACATACCCGCCCGGTGTAAACAAATGCAGCACAAGACCAAACAGAAGTGTGATCAGGATGCCCGAAAAGAACGGTGGAATCGCCATGATCACCTGATCGACGATCAGGACGATACGATCTACCTTTCCACCCGCGTGATGCGCGCAGAACAGACCGACCGGAATCGAAACTGCCACCATAATCAGAAAGGACATCGCCGTAAGCGTCAGCGTGACCGGAATCTTTTCGGCGATCATGCTGCGCACCGACATCTGATACTTGTAGGAGGTTCCGAAATCTCCCTGTATAAAATTGACCGCCCAGCTGCCAAAGCGCACCAAGAGCGGTTCATTTAATCCCATCTGTTCCCGCAGCGCCGCCAGTTTTTCAGGAGTCGCCTGCGTGCCCAGCATCGCTGTGGCCGGATCTCCCGGTATTACGGCAAACGCCGCAAATACCAGGAAAGATACCACCAGCATAGTCATCACAAAACCAGCCAGTTTTTTTGCCAAATACTTCATGAATTTTTACTCCGTCTGTTCGTCAACGATATACAGCTTTGCAAAATCCTGTACATACAGCGGGTAGAACTCGTAACCGCCGTATTTTTTGTTCAGGGCTACAAAGGAAGGCAGATCCTGAATGTATACATTTGCCGCATCCTCTGCCAGAATCTTTTCGCATTCCTTATAATATCCGGTCTTTTCGTCATCGTCTGCGCTTGCTGCTGCCGCTTCGTATGCTTCGTCATAGGCAGGATCATTAAAGTTAATGAAATTATTGGAAGCAGTGCTTTCGAATCTGGACAGCAGCGCTGCTGCAGTCAGACTGGATGCGTCTACGCCAACTACGGTCGCTTCGTAATTACGATCGGAATAAACATCAGACAGCCAGCTCTCCCATTCGATCAGCTGGATATTGGCAGTTACACCGATCTCCTTTAACTGTTCTGCAATTACCTGCGCGGTATCGACATGCTGCTGATAGTTGGAAGGAACGGTCAGCGTAAAGGAAAATCCGTCCGGATAGCCAGCCTCTGTCAACAGCTCCTTTGCCTTTTCGATATTGGTCGCATACAGATCATTTAACTCTTCCATATAATATTTGCCGAATGACGGGAACATGCTGCTGCCGATCTGCGCTCCCTTTCCATCGGAAATCATGTCCATAATGCCCTGCGGATCTACCGCATAGCAAAGTGCCTGGCGAACCCGTACATCGTTAAAGGGCTCCTTTGCATTGTTTAAATACATCGCCTGCACAAGGTTCATCGTACCTTCCAGCACATCGAAATCATCGGACAGCTGATCTGCCTGTGCCTGGGAAATTCTCGCAAACATATCAACCGAACCGCCGTTTAAGCTGGTCACTATCGTATCCGCATTCGCGATTACCTGAAGCTTTACGGTATCGATGTTTGCCGGTGTGCCCCAGTATTCATCGAATTTCTCTAAGATCACATTTTCCTGAGGGGAACGGGATACATATTTGTACGGACCGGTTCCGATCGGATTGCTCTCCGGGTCCTCGTTGGCTGCCGGAAGGATCGCTGCAGTCAGGTAAGGGAGGAAGTCGGTATTGCCTTCTTTTAATACGATCTCAACGGTTTTCTCATCAATGATATTCACGCTGTCAATCGCCAAAAAAGCCGATACCAACGGGTCACCGTTACTGGTATCGGCACATCTGTCAATGGAATATTTTACATCTTCCGCCGTAACAGTTGTGCCGTCATGAAATTTTACCCCATCGCGAAGCGTGAAGGTATACACTTTTCCATCTTCCGAAATGGTATGGCTCTCTGCTACAGCATCGTTTAAATTTCCTTCGCTGTCAGGCTTTACAAGACCTTCGAATACATTGAACAATACCTCTTTGGTTCCCGCCGCCACTGCTTTGTGGGGGTCAAGACTGTCCACATCCTGAGGAATTCCAATGGTAATCTGAGAAGATTCCTTTCCCGCCTTATCACCCGAGCACGCGCCCAGTGCAATAGTCAGTGCTGCGCACACCAAAGTCAAAAGAACTTTTTTTCCTGCTTTTGTCTTCATGTGTTTCTCCTTTTTGATTTGATCTTTATTCAGTTGTACTTTTCGGTTGCGGCAGCTGTCCGCACCCAAAAGCCGGGTCGGGATACACCAACGCGTTTTTCATCGGGAAACGCATTCCCGTGCGACAAAAAACAGAGTGACGTTTCTCCCAACGCCTCACTTATTGTATACAGGAGTGAATCAAATTGCAAGGTTTATTTTTTCTTTTTTTCGACGGCCTTGCGCAGCTCGTCAAAAAAGGTATTTACGTCTTTAAATTCGCGGTAAACAGAAGCAAACCGCACATAGGCAACCGCATCCAGATCCTTCATCTTGTTCATGACCAGCTCCCCGATCACGCTGCTTGGGATCTCCTTTTCTTCCCTGGAAAAAATATCCGTCTCCACTTCGTCGATCAGCCCTGTGATCTCGTTTGCGCTGACCGGACGCTTATGGCAGGCACGCAGCACGCCGGCTTCGATCTTGGAACGGTCGTAGGGCTCCCGGTTGTTATCTTTTTTGATGACAATCAGAGGGATCGTCTCTACCTTTTCATAGGTCGTAAAACGTTTGCCGCACACATCGCATACCCGGCGGCGACGAATCGCGTTATTATCATCGGATGGACGGGAATCAATTACTCTCGTATTGTCCCGACCGCAAAAAGGGCATTTCATCTTTCTGCTCCTGTCTGCCCGAACAGAAAAAATCCGGGCCGTTTTCATTCATTTCTCACGCAGAAACTGCTATAGTTTCAGCACTTTCTACTATGAGTAAATTATAATGAAAACAGCCCGAACTGTCAATCATTCCCTGATTTTGCAGACTTTTTCACGCCTGCCTTTTTTAAAAGGAATCCAACCTGCAGGAACTTATTGTTTCTGTCCATATTCCGTCGGATAAACCGAACCGAATTTCCGGAAATTGCCCGGAGTCAGTCCGGTCGCCTCTTTAAAGCAGCTGTGAAAATAATTTTCATCCGTATAGGACAGCCGCTCTGCGATTTCCTGAATCGACATACCGGAATAGAGCAGATAGCGCTTTGCCGCTTCAATTTTCTGTTCTCGCAGATACTGATACGGCGTGATCTGATAGCGGTTCCGGAACTGGTTGATCAAATGGTTTCTGGAATAATGCAGGCTTTCACACAGCTGCTCTAGCTTGACATTTTCCTCCACATGCAGATCGATCCATTCCTTAATCTGCTCCGGAAGCGTGCGGGTATGGCTGCTGCCCTGATTATGAAGTTTCTGGAGAATCTCCAGCACTGCAACTGCCGTCTCGTCCGCCATTTTATCGTAATCCCCATCGAACTGCTCCAGACGCTGCAGAAGTGCTTCCATCTGCCCGGAGATATCGCAGTTGTGCATCAGGTACACGGTTCGATCCAGATAAGCGGAAAACATTGCTTCCGCCATCAGTCCGTTAAAGCAGATCCAGATTTTCGTCCACGGCTCCTCCTCATCCGACCAATAGCAGTGTGGGATTCCTCTTTTTAAAAAATACACATCCCCCGCCCGCGGCTCCAGGCGCTGTCCGTCGATCACCAGCATCCCTTTTCCGCTGTAAATATATTCAAACGAATACAGATTTTCCGGCTTTCTCTCGATCCGATACGTCCCATCGCAATAGGATACTCCTGCTAACAGGACGTTAAACGGCCGGTCTTTTTTTTCATAATTCCAAAAGCTGCAAATTTTTTCTGTCATGTCTTCCTGTAGTTCCTTTGTCACTCCCATACGGCAGAATGTCTGTATGCGGGCGATTCTGTTCTTCATAACAATGGAATGCCCGCAGGGCGTGCATGCCTTTGTTGGGAATCACTCCAACAGATCCGCTTCTGTCAGCTGTTTTGTCTGTTCGTCATAATGAAGCGTTTTGATCTCAAATCCTTTTAAAGATACCGGACAGGTAACGCCAGCAAACGGCAGCGCTACAACCGCTGCAGTATCTTTACCGGTGCTCTCATAGAGACGAAGCGTATATCCTTCCCCGTTTTCTGCCTTTTTCCATGCAGAGACCAGAACATTTGCCTGATCGACCAAAATTGCGGGCGATTTCTTTTCTCCGGCTCCGGACGCATTGAAGGCGAGTACATAAGGCTCTTCATTGTAAGCCTGTGCAGTGCGGTCCACGTTGTCCAAAAGATCTTCCTTTCCTGCCTCAAAGCGAAATGCAAACTTACGTTCTCCCTGTTCCATCCGAACAGTGTGACGAACCTCATGCAACGTCTTTTTCTCATCGAAATCCGCTGCAGAATAGCCCGCAGAATGCAGCAGCGTCAGTCCGATCACGCCATTTTCGATGCTGCTTCCGTAGCTGCCGCAGTTGACTGCCGTAAACGCCTTTTCTCCGTCCGTCCACGCGTTCCAGCGCTGTGCGACAACTTCCTGACCTTCCTGCGCCAGAGCTTCCCTGCCGAACATTACCTGTCCGCAATAGGTTCCCTGCTCCATTACAGACGGAATCATCAATTTCAAAACAGTATCGTTTTCGTTCCAGTATACGCCGATTTCCACATCCATATGCGTATCGTTCTTCGGCAGAATATAACGCTGATACAGCTTGCTGTTATGCCAGCCAAACAGTGCTTCCACAACCGTACGCACCTTGCCGTCCTCGATCACGCGCACAGAGGGCTCGATCTGCTCGTATAATCCGGAGAATTCGCTTCCCTCATGGTCTGTCAGCAGTGTAAACGCCCTGCGCGCTCCGGGCTCATTTTTCCAGAGTCCCCAGGAATTATAAGTGCCGTCGATCGCTACCGGGCAAAAGCTGCCAGGCTTTAAGTATTCGGTATCCCCGACCTTCCAGGAATCCACCAGACCAGTTCTGGGGTTGATCTCTATACGCATTTTTCCGTTGTCAAAAACAAAGTTTTCTTTTCTGGAAATCCGTTCAAAGGTCGGACGTTTTTCGATGGCATCAAACCAGACATCCACCCGATTCATCGCACACGGTTTTAAGGTTGCTTCCACGACAACTCTCTTACGCCAGTCGATGCAGAAATGACTGCATTCCATCTCCGACTGAGTCGGCACTTCTTCGCCGTTTACAGATGCTCTCGGATGATAAAAGCAAGGATCCCAGTTCTGTTTGGGCAGTCCGACTTCAAACGCAAACTGTCCGGTAATCGGATACGGATGTGGGTTGTATAAAAATGCGCAGGAGCTTCCTTCTTTGATCGGCGCCTCGCCTGCGGTCAGCGCAATCGCGCTTCTGCAGTTGACGCGGGACATCAGCTCCAGGCCATGATCCAGCAGGCGCAGCGTATCTTCTTCTACCTGCTGTGTGCCGGAGCCGGGCAGTGCATCATGAAACTCTGAGAACAACAATGCACGAACTGCTTCGTGAATCTCTTCCTTCGGATATTTCGTACCGTATAACAGCTCTGCCTGCGTCGCCATCTTTTCGCCGACTAAAATCTCATTTTCCAGCAGGCGGTGCTTCTGTTTTACCCGAACCTGGGACGTATAGCATCCCTCTGCAACCGGATTCAGGCTCTTTTCTACAACCGGATAGGAGGTTTTCGCCGCTTTTCTCTCTTTAAAGTAAGCCTCCGGATTGGAGTGGATAATCTCCAGCTCCTCCGCACGCTCTTTGATCAGCTTTGTCACATCGGTCAAATCCACTCTGGAGGGTCCGCCGCCGTGGTCGCCGACGCCCCAGAGATATAAAGATACCGGTTCGTCCTTCGTATCTTCCAGGAACTGTTCCAGTTCTTTTCCGACATGTCCGTAAACGGAGTTATAATTTTCATCGGAACGATGCACCAAGACCTCCGATCCTGCCAGACCTTTCCACAGATAATCCTGTTCCCTGAACGGAAACTGTGCCTTCGCCGGACGGCAGACCACATAAGTATCATATCCTGCCTGATTCAGAATCTGAACCAAGCCTACAGAGTGACCAAAGGAGTCAAAATTAATTGCCGTCGTCGGGCGAACACCGAACTCTTTTTCAAAAAACCGATGTCCTTCCGATATATTGCGGATAATGGACTCGCCGTTTGGCATATTGCAGTCGGGCTGTAAATACCAGCCGCCCATGATATGCCATTTTCCCTCTTTGACCTTCTGTTGAATGCGCGCAAACAGCTCCGGCTCATTTTCCTTTACCCATTCATATAAAATCGCTTCGTTGTGGTTGAACACAAAGTCCGGAAATTCCTCCGTAAAGGCTTCTGCCGTGCGGAATGTGGAAAGCGCTTCCGTGCAGCCTTCCTGCCAGCGCCAGAGCCATACAGGGTCGAGGTGTGCGTTGCAAATTAAGTGTACCCGTTTCATAAGTCCCTCCCGTTTCTTACGAAATACTGTTATTTTTGATACGGCAGACACGCAAACTGCTGTGCTACCGCCGCGCTGCAGCCCCATGCGCAGCGCGGGAACTCATTGGTCGGAAACTCCCATGCCGTCCACATCAGGTTCTGCGTGTTACGGTGCAGCCATGCGCTGTCCGCATTTTTCTCCATCCATGCAAAATATTTGGTCTGGTTCTCTTCATAAACGAGCTTGCTGAGCCATCTTGCCAGAATCCCCTTAAATCCGGGCATGTCGTCTCCATCCGCTTCGTTGTTCATGATGCCGTTTTTATACAGGTATTCCATTGTATAATCCGCTGCCAGAACCGCATTTTTTACATATTTCTCTTCACCGGTAAGCTGATGTGAAAATACACTCGCACCGATAAAGGTTCCCTGGTTGTAGGTCGAACACCACGCATTTAACCCCTTTTCCAGGTTATAACAGTCATACACCGCGCCGTCGTCGCCAAAGAGCTTCTTCACTTCCCAGTCATAAATCGCAATCGCACGATCCAAATAACTCTGATTTTGGGTAATCTGATATAACAGGCTCGCTGCAATCACGGCAGGGCCGTTGATGCAGGCGTTTTTCGTCGTGTTCTCGATTCTCCAGAACAGGCCTCCGCCCAGATCGTCGCTCCATGCGCGGTCAAAAACCAGATTGAAATGCTTCTCTGCCTGCTGCAGATAAATCTCTTCGTGAAATGCCTGATAGGCTCTCGCACAGGCAATCGTCATCCACATGATATCATCATTAAACGGATTGTTCGACCAGTCTTCTCCAAACTCTTTGACAAATCCGCGGTACATTTTACCCATCAGTTCCTGATAATAAGGATCTTTGGTCTTATCCCAGGCATCCATGACAACTTCCATGATCTCCGCCCTCGGCCAGTAAAACTCGCCGGTAATCATGCCGGTTCCATCCTCATCATCCCGGAAATATCTTGCAATAAAGCTCTTCATTGCCTTATCTGCAATCTGCATTCTGCTGTTTGTATCCATTTTGTCTCATCCTCCGCTGTATGTTCCATTCCAGTCCGACAACTACTTTTTCGTCGACAGATATCATTTCTAATGTATGCTTTTTAAACCGGTTTGTAAAGGTGAAAAGCTGATATTCTTTTTCGTCAGCACTGCTGCGCAGATATCTTGATGCCCTTTCCTTCAAACAAATTTCTATGAAACAAAAAAAGCCTTGAAAACTCAAGGCTTTTAAAATCTCCTGCGGAAGATGGGACTTGAACCCACACGATATTGCTATCACAAGATCCTTAGTCTTGCTCGTCTGCCAATTCCGACACTTCCGCATAGCGGTTAACCGCTGCAAGAAGTATAATAGCATTATGCCGTCGGAAAGTCAACAACAAATTTTATTTTTTTCAAGATCTGCCCGAATGGTTTCCCAGATGCAGGATGCCGCCAGATCTGAGCCCGCCGGTGAGGCATGTGCGCCGTCCTCCGCATACATTTCAATTTCCGGGTGATTCTTTTTGTACTGCCACCATTCTTCCCCAACCGGTGCCAGCAGTGCATCAATTTCTTCTGCAATTTCCCGATGCGCTTTCGTCATACGGGGCTGTACCGCTTCCTCTTCCTTCATCGCCCAGGTCATGTAAATGACAGGCGTACTGTTTACTTCCCGAATCCAAGCGTTCAATTTCCGCGCCGCATCGAAAAACTTCTCCTCCGGTCCAAACGGATGCGCATGCTCCTGCAAAATAACATAATCATAATTGCCGAACAGAATATCAAACCGCACATCCGGCTCTGCAACATGCTGTTCCAGGAACCAGCCGCCATGGGCGATCATCGTAACTTCGCAGTCATAGCCTGCCGCTCTCGCTTTTTTTGCCGCCATCAAAGGCATATCATTGTAATAAGTATGACTGTTTCCAATAAATAACAATCTCAGTTTTTTTCCCATCGTTTTCCTTCCGGCAAATTCTGCCGCCTCCTTCTTTTCGATTGTAGCACAGTCCAGATCGAAACACAAGGTTCGAAGCCTCCACAGCGGAAAGCATCCACGATGCGATTCGCGACAATAGAATATTCGTGGAACGCGCATTCTATTGTATTGCGAATGACGCATGGGAACAGTAACATTTTTATTCCTTAAAGCTATTTTTTTACAAAAAAGACTTGCATTTTGTTTTATACTGTGCTAATATTTCATCTTGTCAGCGGCAAGCAGACAATGCAGGAATGGCGGAATTGGCAGACGCGTACGGTTCAGGTCCGTATGATAGCAATATCATGAGAGTTCAAGTCTCTTTTCCTGCACGGTAAAGCACATCACATTGTGGTGTGCTTTTTTTCTTTCATAGGAAAATGCGTCCTATGAAAGAAAAACGCTCCGCGAGGATGCGCACTCGACGCAGGGGTAGATGGTTGCTAAAGCAACCGCGCCTCGGCGCGAGAATGTGCCAAGGCACATTCTTTTTTACAGTAAATAGGAATAGCAAAAAATTTGTCATTTTTTCAAAAAAAGCTTGCACTCTTCGATTCTCTGTGATAACATATTTTTTGTTGACAGCGCATGGTTTTCAAAAGCCACAGTCAATAAATGCAGGAATGGCGGAATTGGCAGACGCGTACGGTTCAGGTCCGTATGATAGCAATATCATGAGAGTTCAAGTCTCTTTTCCTGCACGGTAAGACACATCACAATGTGATGTGTCTTTTTTTGTTTCATAGGACGCAATTTCTTATGAAACAAAAAGGAGACGTCCCTCACGTCTCCTCATCAGCTTCCCGTTCTATGCTTTCTCGCCGCTTTTCCTTATTCAGTCCACCGCTCGTAGGAGACACGCTGCTCTTTAAAAAACTCGCGCGCATCACGGCATTTTCTCCGAACTTCGCACGGATCTGGTCGATCGCCTGATTCGCTTTTTCCAACTTTTCGTAATCTACCGAATCAAACAGGCTGTACTGACGATATTCGAACTCCGTCAGCCGCGTCGCCGTCACGTTTAAAAGACGCAGTGGCTTTTTCCCGTCCCACATCCGCATCAGAAGCGTCCATGCCCCCCGGTAAATTTCCTCCGTCACATCCGTCGAAGATTCCAGCTGCATCTGCCTGCTGCTGTTCTCAAATCCTGCCGTGCGCATTCCGACCGACACGCCGCCCGCCTTTTTGTGCTCTGCACGCAGCCGGATTCCGACTGTTTCACATAAAGAGAGCAAAATCTGACGCGCATAGGCAGGGTCTGTCACATCCTCCGGCGTCGTGACGCTGTTTCCGCATCCTTTATTTTCCGCATCCATATCAAACATTCCGGCGCTTTCATGCCCTCTGGCATACTCCTGCAGCGCAAGCCCATGCTTTTTCATATGCGCAAAAAGCATCCCGGAATCCGCCTGCGCCAGATCCCCAATCGTATAAATTCCCAGACCTTTCAACCGTTTACAGGTCGATTTTCCGGCAAACAAAAGATGATCCACTGGAAGGTTCCACAATTTTCCAGGAACTTCCTCAGGAAACAGTGTGTGCACCAGATCCGGCTTTTTGAAATCCCCAGCCATTTTAGCGAGCAGACGGTTCGTCGAAATCCCGATATTGACCGTAAATCCGAGCGTTTCTTTGATTTCACAGCGCAGCTTATTGGCAAACGCCTCCGGTTCACCGTACATTCTGCCAAAATTCTCAAATTCTGCCCACGCTTCATCGATGCTGTACGGAATCACCGCATCCGTATAGCGCCGCAATAACGCGCGCAGACGGTTCGACTGTTCCACATAAACTGCGAAGTCCGGCTTTACGACAATTAGCCCCGGACATTTCCGACGTGCGGCTGCCAGAGGCTCTCCTGTTGTAATTCCATATTTTTTGGCAGGTGTACTTTTTGCAAGCACAACGCCATGCCTGGATTCTTCATCGCCACCAACTGCCGATGGCACTGTCCTTAAATCGAGACTGCCCGTCTGACCGCTCAGCCTCTCCAGCGCACTCCAACTCAAAAAGGCGCTGTTGACGTCGATGTGGAAGATCAGCTTTTCCGATCTCATTTTTCTTTTTCTCCCCGCAAGGTATTTCCGTAAATCTCCAACAGGATTTTAATAATTCTGCGGATTCGTTTCCGGGTTTCCGGATCGAGACTTTTCAGACTTTTTAAACAGCTTTTGAGATTTTCCTTCCAGTGTTCTGAAAATTCTGTCAGCGTCGTCACGCCGGTCTGGTCTATTACCTGAAACAGCGTTTCAACAAACAGCTGACGCTCTTCCTCTGGAAGCGTAAAAATCCACTGGTTCAGTGCTTCGTTCATCCGCTTCTGTTTTGCCTCGATATCCACTGCCTTGACAAATTTTCCGTCCTCAATCTGCCAGGTAAACGCATCATGCTGCAAAATGCCGATCCCGGAGCTTTTTACAACCTCATACTGTTCATAATTTTGTAAAAGCATCCCCACCAAAGAGGAATACGGCAAAATCCGGTGCACACGGCTTCTGATCTGCTCATAGGAATCCCCTTCAAACACTTCCGGCAAAAATCCCGGACCGTCCAAGCTATAAATGTCCGTAATCCTGCGCTGCACGCCGGTTTCCGCCCAGGTCGCCGCATAGGCAGCCAGGTTTCCGCCTTTGGAATGTCCGCATACCATAAACGCTCCCGGAAGCTTGCAGCCGACCTGATTTAAGTACACACTGCTCATTTCCTGGGATGCCAGCGGTTTTCGAAATGCCAGTCGAAAATCCTCTTTCCAGCCGACAACCGAATCATCCGTTCCACGAAACGCCACCACCGGCTCACAACCTTCCGGGAAAAAAGTGACCGCTCCGAACTGCGCCTCCTGCTCTTCCTCCATCCGCTCCCGATAATAATTGCAACGCATCGTGCGAAACCGTCTTCCAGCAAGCAGTGCATTCCAGAGCTTTCGGTTGTTTTCCCCGTACCACTTATCTGCAAACACTGCAGAAAGATCAGCCGTCCGGTCGATTTCTTCCAGCGTCACACTCTTTTTGTGCTGCGCAATCGTCGGCACAGCACTCCCGAAATCAAAATAGGACAACTGTGCCAAAATCAGGACATCAACATCGCAAAACGCCCGTTCCGCAAAGGCCTGATCGCCATACTGAATCAAATAATCTATGACATTTCCCATACGCTTCCTCTCAGATTTTTCTATTCATGACAATAGAATGCTCGCAAAGCGTGCATTCTATTGATTATGTTACACACCAGCGCTGCACTTCTGTGCACATGCGGCGGTGCACTTTTTTGCATGCCGCATCCACTTACAGCACCGGCGATCAAGCTGTTTTATGCTGCGCCGCGGCTGCTGCCGCTCTTGCACGCTTCTTCAAATTCCCTTAATTTCTGCTTTGCAGCGGCGGACAGATTCTTCGGCACATCGATCTGAACCGTCACATACTGATCTCCGTGTACGGATGCGTCTTTCATCGAAACGATGCCCTTGCCTTTTAAACGAATCCTGCTGCCGGACTGCGTACCGGGTTTAATCCTGCACACAACCTTGCCGGTCAGCGTCGCAACCTCTGCTTCGCCGCCGAGCACCGCCGTCGTAAACGGGATTTTGACCGTTGTATACAGGTCAGCGCCTTTCCGTTCAAATCCAGGTTTTTCCTGTACAGTTACCTTCAAAAGCAGGTCACCGTCACCTGCCGAGTTGCTTCCGGGCATACCTTTTCCGCGCAAACGGATCGTCTTGCCGGATTCAATACCCGCCGGGATTTTAACCTGAACGGTAGATATCTTGCCATCCTGTCCCTGCAAACTGATCTTCTTTTCGCAGCCAAATGCCGCTTCGTCAAAGCTGACGCTGATCTCAGCGCGCAGATCCCCGCCTCTTTGAGAGGAGTTAAAGCCGCCGTAGCTGCCGCCGCCAAAATCGAAGCCGTCAAAACCGCCAGTGTAGCCATTGCCGGTCGAGCTGCCAAACCCGCCGGTATAGCCGCTGCCTGCTGTGCCGTCGAAGCCCTGGCTGTAACCATCAGCTCCGCCGAATCCACTTCCAAAATGCGTCCGATAGCTCTTGCCGGACTGCTTCTGTCCGGATTTACCGTGAAACATGCCGCCGAACAAATCTCCAAACAGGTCATCCATATTTCCGCCCTCAAAGTGGAATGAATGGAATCCACCATTTTGTCCATAGCTGCCCTGTGAGCCCGCGCCGGCGCTGCCTGCCCCACTTCCGTCAAACGCCGCGTGACCATACTTATCATACAGCGCTTTCTGTTTCGGATCGCTCAATACACCATACGCCTCTGTAATCTCCTGAAAGCGCTGCTGCGCCGTCGGATCATCCTTATTCACATCTGGATGATATTTTTTTGCAAGTTTTCTATATGCTTTTTTAATCGCATCGGCATCGGCGCTTTTGGAAACGCCGAGCACTTCGTAATAATCTCTCTTTGCTGCCATTGTTGCCTCCATTCTGCAAGAGCGCAAACATCCCCGGATCACTTCCGGGGATGTCTCTTACCGGTTGTCGATCCGGTCATCATCTTTGTTCTACATGTACTATAACACCGTTTCAAAATAGTGTCAATGGAAGCCAGGCAGTTCACAAAAATTTCACGCTTCTTTCAACGCGTTTAGCAGCTCTTCATAGGTTTCCAGTGCCAGAATCTGCGGATAATCTGCTTTGATCTGCTCTGTCGTGCGGAATAAAAATCCGCTCTTTCCCGCTAAAATCATGCCAAGATCGTTATAGCTGTCTCCACTTGCGACCGTTTCAAAGCCAATCGACTGCAATGCCCGCACAGTTGTCAGTTTAGAATTTTCCACCCGCATCTTATAATCCGTGATCTCGCCGTCCTCTGCTACCACGAGGGAATTGCAAAAAATTGTCGGCCAGCCGAGCTTTTTCATCAGAGGCTGTGCGAATTCCGTAAAGGTATCGCTGATAATAATCACCTGCGCAAAGCTGCGCAGTTCATCCAGAAACTCCTTTGCCCCCGGAAGAGGGTCGATAGAGGTAATCGTCTCCTGTATTTCTTTCAGTCCGAGCCCATGCTCTTTTAAAACAGAAAGGCGCCAACGCATCAGCTTATCATAATCAGGTTCGTCCCTCGTCGTTTTTTTCAGCTCCGGAATTTTGCTCGCCTCCGCAAAAGCGACCCAGATTTCCGGTACCAGAACTCCTTCCAGATCCAAGCAAATCAGTTTCATCTTTTTCCTCCATTCTACCCATTTGCAGCATTTTTATTCTCTCTGCGATTATATCGTGAGCATAGCTCACTCAATAATTTCGCCGTTCGCGATGAGCAGGCTTCGCCTGTTCCCGCTCTCTTGCGCTCATTATAACACACGGCTTTTTAATTTTACGCGGTAAATTCTCCGTAGAGAATCGTCGATCCGCTCCTCACTCACCGTTCCATCTACAACGGCATCCAAAACGCCCTGATATGCCTCTTCAAAATTCTCCGGCATCAAAACCATGTCCGCACCGGCTTTCAGCGCCATAATCGCAGCAACGTCCGATTTATAATATTCGGTAATCGCCCCCATATTCATTGCATCGGTAATAATAATCCCCTGATACCCCAATTCGTTGCGCAGCACTCCCGTAATGATTTTTTCGGAAATACTCGCAGGAAGCGAATCTCCATCCGTCAGGTTCGGTGCTGTGATATGCCCTACCATAATCATATCTACACCCGCTTCTATGCCAGACTGAAACGGTAAAAATTCCTCTGCTTCCATCTCCTCCTTCGTCCGATCCGTCTGCGCCGCGCCGGTATGAGAATCCCCTGCTGTATCCCCGTGTCCCGGAAAATGCTTCAGACAGGCACTCACGCCGGTCTCCTGCAGCCCTGTCACCGCACTGGAAACCATCTGTGCCGCCACACCTGCATCCGATGAAAAGGCACGGTTTCCGATCACCGTATTGTCTACATTCGTCAACACATCTGCAACCGGTGCAAAATCCACATTAAAACCATAAGCAGAAAGATAACCTCCGATATTTTGATATGCATCGTATGCCGCCTGCGTATCTCCTGCCGCACCGATTTCCCCCATCGGTAGAGTCTTATCCAGTTTTAAGGCGTCCGCAACGCGCGCAACCTTTCCGCCCTCTTCATCTACGCCGAAAAACAGCGGAAACAGGCTGTAGGATGCTGTATTGGAAAGCATTTCTTTTAACTGGTTTTCCGACTGGATATTCTGTGCAAAATAAATCAGGCCGCCTACCGGATATTTTTCCAGGCTTTCTCTGGTCGCATCGCCCGCTGCCACAACCTGTGAAACTCCCGTCAACTGCTCCGGCGTCACAAAGAAAAGTCCCGCTACCTTCTGCTCCAGCGTCATCCCTGCGAGCGTATCCTCTACCATATCGTTTAATGCTTCCTCTTTTGTATAGGTGCTCTCCGTTTCTTCCGTAGATTCCGTCTCAAACAGGGCCGCGACCGCCGCCTGCGCCTGCGCGGATTCTTCTACCCGGGACGCTTCCAAAAGCTCCTGTCTGGATTCCTCCTGCGCCGCCTGATGCTGTTTTACCGCACTGCCAGCTGCGCGAATGCCAAAAAAGCAGCCCATCCCAACTGCAATCAAAACCACCGCCATGACACAATAAGAAATCATCTGATTTCTGCGTCTGCGCCTTCTTCTGTTTTCTCTGTTCGTCTTTTTTTCTGACATCTCTGATACTGTTCCTTCCAAGCTCGTTTGTCTGCAGGATTCCCTTTTAGACTAACACAAACGGAAGCGGGTATCAATCATCTTTTTGATCAATACCCGCTTCTAAAATTCGCTATCCAATGGTCTAAACCTCCGTTTCTCTGTATCGTTCCAACTCTTCGGATTTTGTACCTGCGTACAGTTTCTTCTGTTGACATCCCTCAACGACTTTTCCGTTCCATCGTGTTTCCCTGTCGTCAAACAACATCTTTTCCGCATTCAAAATCGGATTGTGTACTTGATGCAAACCATTTGCTTCGCGTTTCTTTAAAGTAATGGAATCTATGATTCCCTTTAAAGACTCCTTATGCAGTTTTTCCTGTGCTCTTTCATCCATTCTGATGTTTTCGATATCCGATCCGACAGGCTTTCTATTTCCGAATTAGAATGGAAAGCATTTGACTACTGAAAAGCTTCTGCCAGTTTCTTACATCTTCTGTCTGAAAAGAGTGAATGTTATACGGTAACCGGTGGA
>ERZ1023972.131-NODE-131-length-23129-cov-8.009491_pt1 | contig 23129 bp, 41 predicted proteins | sample MGYA00380431_ERZ1023972 | MGnify/ENA primary metagenome ERZ1023972 (study PRJEB33179, sample SAMN07449053) | human gut metagenome | biome: Human-gut; feature: Human associated habitat; material: Faeces | host: Homo sapiens | place: India:Kasaragod | collected... | reverse complement strand
AATGTTTGTTAGTATATGTATCGTTAATAGAGATTCCATCGTAGTAACCCATAATTACGGAATCACGTTCTACTTCATATGTTTTCCCATGAGTTTCAAGCAAAAGTGAAAAGGTTGATTGCATAAAATACCTTCTTTCGTGTTTATACTCAGACATTAAAACGTCCTGTAAGGGAATTGTAACACACAGAAACAAACAAACCAAGCACACAAGAAAGGAGAGAGAATGAGAAAAATTGATTACGAACACACAATGGCGAGTATTAAAGCCCCTAAATTAGACAGCGCACTCGGAATAATCATGGCAATCTCAAGTCAATGCTTCGAACGGACAAGAGATAAGAAAAAGTTCCGCATCGTAGTAGACTACGACGCGGACGAAAGCAATATGGTGGATATTAAATTTTATGATCTCACTCAACCTTGTTTAAACAAAGACCATCAGGAAACTTAATAGTGGATATATCAACGCGCTTATCAACGAGGATATATCCTGTTCTGGGCGGATTCATGCTGTAATAGACACCAGAATCAGAAATAGATTCCAAAATGGAATAGCACTTATCCCATTGATCAGCAGGAACGTTTTGATAGTCATAATCATAACGGAATAGACACATAAGCACACCTCCTTTATTAAATTTAGGTGCTGGAACACCTGAAAAAATTATAGGACAGGCGGTGCGGAAAAACAACACAGACAATATATAGGGAGGAATAGTTTATGTCAGAAAGAGAACAGCAGATTTTAAAAACATTAGCAGATGTCATTCCAAAACTTTCAGAAAACGAAAAAAACCGTCTCCTCGGATACGGTGAAGGAATGGCGGCAGTGTGCCAGCGGAGAGACAGAGAAGAAAAGAGAGAATTGCAGATGCAGCATTAATGAAACTGTGACAGATTGTCACGGTTTGAAAGGAGCGGAGATATGACTTATAAAAAACCAGTTATGAGGCTGTCAGAACTTCAAAAAATGGGATTTCCGAGGGAATACCTGTTTAAAGCGTATCGCACAAGAGGTCAGAAGTTTGCGAGAAAGATTGACGCAACAAAAACGAACAGCCCGATCATTTTCGATACAGAAGAATTTGATAAATGGAGAATTGCCAACCCACAGTAAGGAGAATCATATGAAAAAGTTAGTGGCAGCAGTAGCAGGAGCAGTATTGCTCACACAGTCAGTACATATTGAAGCACAAGCACCGGGAGTGCGGGAAACTGTAGCACAGATACAGGAAGAAAAGAACAAATGTTCTGACGAGGCAAAAGAAGAGATTTATTACGACAGTCTGGAACTGCTTGCAGTATGCGTAGAGGCGGAAGCCGGGAATCAGAGTCTGGAAGGAAAGAAAATGGTCGTGGATGTCATTTTAAACCGGGTGGACGATAAAGACTGGCCAAACACGATAGAGGATGTGATCGCACAGTACAACCAGTTTTCATCTTTCACAAATGGCGCGATGGACAATGTGATTGAACCGTCAGAAGAGACAATAATGGCAGTACAGCAGGAATTAAAGGAGAGAAGCTACCCAGAGTTATTTTATTTTACCGCCGGAGATTACGGAAAGTATGGAACAAGGTGGAAGAAAGTAGGAGACCATTATTTCTGCACGAGGTAGGGAGTATGAAAGAAAAAATGATAGCGGAATATAGAACATGGTTCAAGATTTACCACAAATTTTTAAAGCAGATAAAAGTTGATGAATCAATAAAGGCAGAATATGCAGAGGAATACCGGCACAAATTAGAAGGAATGCTCACGCTGATGTCTGGCATGAAAGTGATCACAGACGAAGAATATCTGACCATGTATAAAGAAGTGGAGAAAGAATTTAATACAGAACGATTATATGGCTTCAGATATCTTATGAGAACGGAGGTGTTCCATGCTGACCGTGACTGAGGTTGTGGAAAAAATTTTTAAACAGCCGGATATATTCAACAGAGAGATGGCAGCAGGCGAGTACTGCAAGGCAAAGTGGACTTACATAAACACAGTGTTTGTTGCCGGGTTCATTGAGATGGACAGGGAAGCACTGGACAGGCTCTTAGAGATGTTCAACGAGAAAAAAGTGAAGGAAGCATTCAGGAAAGCAGGTGGACCAGATGATACAGGATGCAGAACTAAAAAGAAAACTGATCCTGCAGGCTGACATATTCCAGCATCATTACAGAAAAAAGGAATATGTAGAAGCAAAGATGACAAGGGAAAGGGCAGGGATAGTCGCAGTGTTCATAAGGCTGCCGGAGAAAGAGCGCACAGAGCTTTTTGGAGACAGGCAGGGAGACGAACCAGTAGAAGGATTGTTCGATGAAGAGAAATGCATTAAGGCAGGATTTGAGAGCATTAAGAGAGGCTTTGATATGCAGCGCATGACACATGAGGATGTCATGGCATTGGTAAAAAGAAAAAGCGATTAAGAAACGGCCATTTCTTAATCGCAGGAGTTTTTGTTAGGACACATAAACTCTACATTTATATTACCACAAAAAGCCTGAAAATGCAAGGAAAACGGGGATTTTTGCCCTGGTCTATTTAACAATATAAGTATATTAAACTTAGAAACATTTAGAGGTAGACATGTATTGGAAGGACACATATGAGTTTTTAAACAGCAATGACATTGAGTATAAATGGGAGGTAAAATACGTAGAGAAGTGAGAAAAGTGACAGATAAAGAAGAAAGCCACCACGGAGCAGATAAAAAAGCAGAACCAGTGGAAGAAAGAGAGAGAAGTGTGGAGAAAGATCAGATGGAATTTCTACGAAGGAGATCTCTGGACAACACTGACTTTCCCAGAGGGCACAAGAATGTCATTACAGGAGATAAAAAAGATAATGACTAATTTCTGGCAGAACATGAGAAGGGCGTACAAGAAGAGGGGGAAACAGCTTTTATGGATCATGCGTATCGAGATAGGAAAAAAAGGTGGAATACATATCCACATTATAGTGAATAAGATACGCGGAGAGCCGACAACTGATGAACTGATCCAGAGGTACTGGAAGAAACACGTATATGTGAATTTCACACCATTGTATGAGGATGGAGATTTCCGTCGTCTGGCAAATTATATTACAAAACCACTGCCAGACGAAAACGAGGATGGATACGAGCAGCTATCACTATTTACACCGGAGGAGAAAAAAGAATGTTCCACATATTCGTGTTCGAAAAATTTGGTCACAAAAGAACCGGAGAGAAAAAAGTACTACAGATGGACGGTCAGAAAAATCATAAAAAATGGACCAGAGCCGACACCGGGATATTACATTGATCCGGAAAGCGTGGTGTGTGGAGTTAATAAATACACAGGCTTATCTTATCTGCGTTACACGGAGATAAGGATAAAACCATTGAAAAGAGGTGACAGCGGATGAAGGAAGTGAGCATTTACATAGTGACCGGGATAAAGGGCAGATGGCAGCAGGACGGACATATAGGATATGCATTGGAATATTACAAAGAAAACAGCAAGTACCCGGCGGTAATCAAGGAAGTTGTACCGGTGCAACAGCAAAATGAGAACCGTTCGACACTGGAAGCCCTGATCATGGCACTACACCGGATGCGGGAAAAATGTATACTGACCGTCTACACGGAATCCAAGTATCTCTACAACGGATATGAGGATGCAGAGTATGTAAAACGCTGGAAACAGAACGACTGGACGAGGTCGGACGGTCACGAGATAAAAAACCGGGATAAGTGGCAGGAACTGGACAGGCTCATGCAGGGAAATCTGGTCAGAATTTTGTTGAACCAAAGAAACGCTTATACCGAGAGTTTGTGGCAAGAGATCAAGATGAAGGAGAGATAAATTATGGCATTATTTGAAAGATTTGGAGAATTTGACTCTGTGGAAGAATTGAACATGACAGCAGAGGGATTAAAGGAAGAGGGAGACCTTGAAAGCCTTAAGGTGCTGGCAGAGGAGAATGGACTGGATGCAGCAGACGCAGAGGATTATGCAGACGGAATCGTGACGGAGCTGGCGAATAGTCTGTTGGCCGCACTTGGAAAACTGAAAGTGGAAGTGAAAGAACTGAAACCATGCGAGATCATGGAGGACTGGATCAGTTATATCGAAGTGTGCTGTTCAGAGCATGAAGACATGGCTCGTGCGGTCAGACTAAAGAGTAAGAGTCTGGAAGGCTGCATTGCAGCAATATTGAAATGGTCATTTGCGCATCAGTATCCGGTGCCGGACAAGGTAAAAAAAGCAGCAGGCGTTAATGCCGGAAAGGTAACACTCGGTATTCCGGGATCTGCGACAGCAAAGAAGATCATAAGAGAATATTATCTCGGAAAGTAGGCGATCTGATGAAAGTGACAGAAGAGGAAGAAATCAACAGACTGGTGGAAATGACACCGCCATTACCGGAAGATTTTAAATCATGGTGCGAAAAACAGATGAAAAGACCACTGATCTATTACCAGCGCAATGGAAAAGAAGCGGAGATCAAGTGTGCGGCATGCGGAAAGACGTTATATGCGAAGACAGCAGATATGCCGGAATATGGAACGCTGGAGATCGAGACACCGAGAAAAGAACATCCGGCGAGGTGCGTTTATTGTGGAAATCAGTCATTTTATGAGTGGATGTATGTAAAACGCAAAGAACTGGACGACAAACGGTTCTACCTCTACCAGCTCACAGAAGATAAAAAGTTGGTCATTCGGATTTTTGATTATAACAGGACAAGCAGCGTAGACCGGATAATGGATGACAGTCAGACAGAAGTAGCTCGTTTTTTTCTGGAGTACGGACAGGTGAAAAAACTGATCAGATTGTATACGTATAAAGGGGATGAATATGCGTGGTGTTTGAAGAAAACAGCAGGATATCCGTACATAAAAGTGATCGAAGGAAAGACTTTTCCGGGATGGGAGCAGACGGTAAAGGAATCGGCATTAAAATATTGTCCGCTGGATGAGCTGGTCAATGTGGTAAGAAGCCATTTCACACAGAATTATAAACCAAATGTGGCAGTGATTGATGCCTTGATGACATACGCAAATAATCCGGCAATTGAGATGTACGTGAAAATGCATATGGATAAACTTGTCAGCAGGCTTGTATGGAGAGAGAGCATTTATGGAGCTGTCAACAGAAAAAAACGGACGGTAAACGGACAGTTGAAACTTAAAAAGAAAGAGAACATCAACAGGCTGGTAAAGGAAAAGGGCGATCCGGAGCTTCTGGAGATCCTGCAGTACGAAGAAAAAATGGAATTTCAATGGAAACCGGAGTGGGAAGACCTGTTCAGAGGGAAGTGGGATAAGAATACTGAAAAAAGAATCACAAGAATGCTTAAGCACATGACCATGCAGCAGCTTGTAAACAGGACATGGAAGTATACAGGGGAGCTGACGGATTCAGCAAAAGGGAAGGGAGAATTTTGGCAGACATTTCTGGAATACAGCGATTACCTGAGAATGCGTGAAGAGCTTGGCTATGATATGACAAACGAGGTCTTTATCCATCCAAAAGATCTGGATGAAAAACATCAGGAAATGGTAAAGGAACATAACGCCAGAAAAGACGAGATGACCATTAAGAAAAAGAATAAGGAATTTGCGAATATCGCAAAACGTTATGAAAGCCTCTGTAAGAGATATCAGGCGGCAGCAGACGGTTATATCATCCGGCCGGCACGAGATGCAGGAGAGATCATCATGGAAGGAAGAATCTTACATCATTGTGTTGGTGGAGATAATTATTTATCAAGCCATGATAAAGGCAGGAGTACGATATTATTTCTCCGAAGCGAGAAAAAGCCTAAAAAACCATATATCACGATCGAGATTAGAGGGACACATATTGTGCAGTGGTATGGGGCACATGACAAAAAGCCGAACGAAGAGTTTTTTAAGAAATATCTGAAAGATTATGAAGATCAGTTGGAGCAGAGAGAAAAGAAAAATGACAGAGTGCTGGTGGCAGCAGGGTAAGGAGAGAAAGATTATGAACGAAGTGATCGAATACAGAAATTATGCAGAATACAAGCAGGAGCTTGACACAGAGTTAAAAAAGACCGCGGAGGGATTTGTCCGTATCGGATATCTGTTAAAAGTGGCGCGCGATACCAGAATTTTAGCGGAATCCGGCTATCAGAATGTCGTAGAATTTGCAAAGGCAGAATACGGGATCGATAAGACGCAGGTATCCAGATTCATGAACATCAATGATAAGTTCTCCGAGGGCGGATACGCACCGGAACTCAAAGCAGAATATCAGGGATTTGGATATGCCAAATTATCGATCATGCTGTCGCTGCCGGATGAAGTAAATGAGGTACTGACACCGGATCTGAGCAAGTCAGAGATCCAGCAGCTTAAAGAAGACGTGGACGAGGAGAAAAAGACCACGGATATTGAAGTCATGCTCGAAGAAAAGGACAGCGTGCAGCAGTCACTTGATACAAACCTTGAAAAGACCATGTATCAGCTTGGTAAAGATGCACCAGAAATATACAAAAAATTGTGGACTTCGGCTGTTAAGAATGGGGAGACAGGAAAACACTTCATTGAGAACCTCATACCGAATGAACAAGCTGTCTACACAGTCCGTATTCCAGGAGCAGGTGCACATATGCTTGCGATCACAGAAAACAGTGATGAAGTGAAACTTTTAAATCTGCGTGATGCGAGCCGGAACGAGGTATATAGCAAAGAGGATATTGAAAAAGCATTTGGGAAGATCAGCCATGCAGCAGGAACATGGAGAGAATCCTGGGAAAAGGAATATGGTGAAAAATTACCGGAAGAAAAGCAAGTTGCACCGGTACAACCGAAATCCGCACCTAGAAAAGAGAGCAAAGTTATCTCAACGATCAAAAAGAAGGATGATGTGCAGCAGGCAGCAGAACCACCGAAAGAGCAGACAGTTCATGATGTTAATCCGGAGATTCCAAAGCCAGATCCGAAGAATACAGAGGAAAATGTAACAGAATCCGTTATAAATGACAGCGAAACTAACAAAAATGTTGTAAATTTACCGGAAAACGTTTCAAAACCGGAAGAAAGCGTATCAGAACAGGGAGAAAACGTACAAGAGGAGCAGATACCAGGACAGGACGACATCATGAACCACCCGGAATATTTACCGGAAAAGAAAACAGAAAAGCAGATCATTGAGGATGCCAAGAGAACGGTTGAAGCTATCCGCTTAACTCTAAATGACTGGGAATATACGATACCACAGGGAATGCTGGCAACCATATTAGATCGTGTTGAATATTTAAAAGATACTTTACAGGAGCTGGTTAAAGGAGATGCCGATGAGGATGATGTTTAGGATCAGGCTTTTCATCTGGTCCGTATGGATGCGGATGCCAAAGCCATGGTTAAAGAGAAAATACCAGAAAGAGATCGAGCGGATGCAGCAGGCGGTGAAGAGATGAAAAAAAGCAAGAAAAATAAGGTCAACTACAATTTTCCAAAAGAAACCTGTGAACTGATCGCAGAAAGGGATGGTAATGAGTGCCTGTTCTGCAAGCTTGGATATCACATGGACAAGTGCAGATCAGAAATGCTTTTAGGGATACCGGACATCATGCATTACATAAATAAAAGCCAGGGTGGACTAGGCATTGAGAAAAATGGTGTGCTTGGCTGCCGCTATCACCATGGATTACTGGATAACGGAAACTTAGGACTCCGGCCGGAAATGTTAGAGATCATGAAAGAGCATCTTATGCAGCAGTATCCGGACTGGTCAGAAGATGGGCTTGTCTATAAAAAATGGGATTTTCCAACTTTGGATAATATATCACAGTAACTGTCGACAGAGGATTTCCGGAAGCGTAGCTGGGGCTTCCGGAAGAAAGGAGAGCCATGAAACAGCCAAGTAAACCGACAAGAGCACAGAAAGTGATCATTTCTGTACATAAACTAAGACCGGAAAACTGGATGGTCGTATACGAGAGCAAAGACACATTGGAAGTCATCAGTAAAAAGACATCCATGCGGAAGGTTCTGAATAAGTGAGGTGGAATCATGCAAAAGAAATGTAAATATTGTGGGAAAGAATTTGACGCTACGAAATCAAAGCGTCTGTATTGCAGCGATAAGTGTAAAAAGAGTAGATGGAGAGAAAAGGATAAAAAGAGGAAATACGGTGTGCATATGGAAAATCAGAATGCAGCAGTCGCTGATATAGCGGTAAAGGCAAGGGAAGCCGGTATGACATACGGACAGTATGTAGCGAAGATGGGAGGCACGGATCATGCGGAAAAACACAAAAAAATATAAAAGAGAGCTTGCAGCAGCAAAAGCAGATATTAAGAGACTACTCAGCGAGGAACATGTGCCGTGTGAGTTTTGCAGATATGAGGCACGAATGGACGTACCGTGCACGCAGGGCGATAAAGAATGGTGCAGACAGCATGCAGTTTGGAAAGGCGATAAGCAGTTAAATTAGAATTTAGTGGAGGTAGAGAAAATGGTAGATGCAGAGGAAACGAAACGGTTTAAGGCAAAACAACTGAGATATAAAAAGCCTATTGTCAAAAATCTCAACCTTGATTTCATCCAACAGGATTTATGGGACATCCAAGAAGCCTGCGAAGATGTGCATTGGTACACGGATTCCGAAGATGGGAATGATAGCCTTGTCAATGCTCTGTCCGGGGATGAAGACGAAGCGTATGAATTTAGAATGACTTTTGCTGATCTCTGTGCGGAATGCGAAAGATTGTCTGAGGATATCCGAGATGAATGGATTCCGGATTGCTTCGACATATTTTTTGTTACAGTAGGAGCCGGAGAGACATACGGAGGACTGCTTGGCTTTGACGAATACGAGCAGGACTACTTCGGAATAGGATGTTCTGATTCTTGGGCAGAAGATGAAACTAAAAAGAAACTGAAACAGATGACGAAGGATGAAATGATTGCTGCGGCTAGACAGTGTTTTAAGGTTTATTCTGCTTATATCGGGCTACGGAGTCGGTACGATAGTTTGAAAGCAGCAATTGATGTTTTGCGAGATAAAAACTCAGGACATTTACAGGTAGTAAAAGAGATCGAGAAACTTTATGAGGCAGCCGCCGCAGAGCAGGACCGGTATGCAGAGTATAGCAAGGAATGGAGAGAATTTAAACGCTATACAGATGCACTCCCACCGGAGGCATGGATTGCGTAGGTAAATTAGAATTTAAGGAGAAAAAGCAAATGAGCAATATTACAGAAGTTTGGGAAAATGAACGTCTTGCTTATCAGCAGAGATATGTTATGTGGCTTAAAAGATGGGAAAACTATCATAATGAAGATGACAGAGGTCACGCAAACGAATGCAGTTATGTTTTAATCAATATCTTTGGTCTAACTGATGGTCAGATTAAGGAACTGGAACACAATTACAGTGGTCTTACCAATGATGATTTAAACTGAGCTATTTCCATTTTGGAAACAGCTGAATTTTAGAAATTGAGGAAATGAGTATGTATCGTTATGGTGACGAAAAGATGGATTTTTCGGAAGCGGTATTAATTGCAAAGGTGCGATTATCTCCAGAAGATTTGGATAGATATTTCGCACAGGATATCGCATTGGCAATAAAAACGATTATCAACAGTCTTGATGATGAAATTCGCAAAGCAAAAGAAGGTGGTTATATAAAAGGATGTATGGACACTGAAAAAGAGAAAAACAAAATTATAGAAAAATTGTTGGAGGAAAGGAAAACTATGTGCACAATGGAATGGAAAGAGGTTGAACCAGAACAAAGTGATTGGGAAAAACAAGTAAACATAGTCGCTTATTACGGAAGTGTCACTATTGGAAGTATTGTTTACTGCGGTGATGAGATAGGATGGCAGTCCGTGATTGATGGTCGCATGGATTTCATGCAAGCAAAATCCTTAGAAGATGCAAAAAGGGAAATGATTGATATACTGGACAATCATTGTACTGATCAGATTAACTATTATGAGGAACTGCGAGAAAGCATTGAAGAATTAAACTGAACATGAGGTAGATATGATGGTGAATAAGAGAAAAGCAATACCAAAAAGCATTAGAATGATAATATATCAGAAATGCGATGGACATTGCGCTTATTGCGGATGCAGCTTGGAATACAAAGATATGCAAGTGGATCATGTAATACCTCTGAATGGTTGGAGCGAACAGGGGACAGACACGGTTGACAATATGCTTCCGGCCTGCCGAAGCTGCAATCATTATAAGAGTCGGTCCACACTTGAAGGATTCAGAAAGATGGTAGAAGCCATGCCTGATACACTGATGCGTGACAGTACTACATACAAGAATGCTGTAAGGTTTGGGCTGGTAATTCCGAACAAAAAGCCAGTTGTTTTCTACTTTGAGGAAAATAACTAAACTGAACATTTAGAATTTAGTGGAGGCATATAGATGGCAAATAAAAAAGCTAAAAGAACTTGCGAGCAATGCATTCACGAACATGCGTGTCAAGCATGGAATATGGGTATAATTCAAAATATGGACGCAACCAATTGTAAAAATTATGAGACTGTTAAAGACTCAAATGCCTATTTTTTAGGAGCAAGGAGCGCAGAGGATGATGCATATTCAAGAGGCTGTCTTGCCGGAATTGAATTAGGACATAAAGAAGCGTTATGTGGAATAACACAAAAAGACGCGAAAAGTATGATTAACACATTAGACATGTTCAAAAGTCTTGCGTTTAATATTCATGGAGCGGTTGATATTGTTGATGATAGAAATATCGAGCAAATGAGAAAAATTTTAAATCAAGTAAACTGAACTTTAATCAAGAAAGGAATGAAAAATATGGGAAATAAATATACGGTAGTAGGTAATTTCAGACAACCTCATAAGGATTGTGAGGGCGAGACATTAACGGACTTATCTTTTGAAGAAGTCATGAAAATTGAAAGTGAATGGAAAAAGGAGAAAAAATACAAAGAGGTTTTCCATTTCAAACAAGACTAAGCTGAACTTTAACGGAGGAATCAACATGAAACTGATAAAAAAGAAAGCTGAATTTGTGGGGTATGTAGTTTTATATTGTGGTAGCTTTCCAGAATGGAGATGTCCAGATAAAGATTGCGGGATGAGCGTGATGGAAGAATATAAATGCTGTCCATATTGCGGACGGCGTTTAAAATTTGATAAGAGCAAAAAATGAACTTTAACGGATGAAAGAAGGTGCGACAAAATGAAGATTATTATAGGAATCGTAGCATATGCGTTTATCGGATGCATAGTCGCAGGATATCAGGCAGATGACAATACAGAGCCGCCAGAGATCATGCTTTATATTACATTCTGGCCAATAATGCTACTCATAGGAATTGCAGCTATACTTGCAATAATACCGCTTACCATAGGCAGAATATTAAAGGCATTTATCACTTATTTTACAGAGAAAGAATAGGAGAAAAAACAATGAAAACAACAGCAAAAGACATCAGGGAACTGAGCAGACGCTTAAAACCTGAAACATGCACGATCACACGTATCGCCGGTGCATACGTGGATGCAGAAAAAAACATCATAACAAGATTCAACGAGACATTTTTGAACATGGAAGATACAGAAATGTTCAAATATTTAAACATCATCAAGAAAATCTACTCAACGAAGATCGATGAGAAAATGCTGACATTAGAATTTGATCCGGCGGATTTAAAACAGACGCAGGGATTTTTGCAGCGGCTCACAAACGGAAAATTGAAAGATGAAGCAGCAGTGGATGAAATGATAGATAAAATCATTTGCAACTACGATTACATGGGTAACTACCTGATCCTCTTGTTGCACGATGCATACGATATATTAAAATATACGAGCGATAACGGAAAATTAGACGAATCAGAGGAAGTTTACGAATACATACAGTGCATCATCTGCCCGGTATCGCTTGAAAAGCCGGGACTGGAATACAACGAGGAGGAAAACGCAATCACACCGATCAACAGAGACTGGATCGTAGGAAACCCGAACGTAGCATTTATTTATCCGGCATTTATTGACAGGAGCGCCGACAGAGACAGAGCGATGTATTACACAAAAGATGCAACATGTACGCACAAGGAGATCATGAAAGACATCTTAAACTGCAAAGTAGAATATACACACAGCGAGATTTTAGAAGAGCTGGAAGATGCGATATATGGCGTGACAGGAGAAAAAGAAAAAACAGAGGAATACATGGAAAACATTGCAGCAGTCATTTTAGCGCCTGGATCTGTAAATAGTGAGAAAGATCCTGATATGGATCTGAATACATTAGACATGATATTAAAACGTGCAGACATACCGGAAGTGTACAGAAAACTGATTGTGGAAAGACATAAAAAAGTCTGGGGAGAAGATTATAAAAAAATCTCGCTATACCAGGATACAAAGCGGCTTGAGAAGTTCTATGCGAGAACCAGAAGAAATAAAACAAAGAGCCTTATGGCGAGGGCTGTAACGGAATTATTGAGCTACGGACCATCTGAAACAGCAGACGAGATTAATAAGCACATTGAAAGTATGAGGTAGAAAACATGATGACACCGGAAGAGATAGCAGGAAGCTACAGGAGAGCAGTAAATCAGAGCGCACAGATAAACATTCTCGCAGAATTAAACACATGCAGCAGGGAAGAAATCATAAAAACATTAAAAGAGCAGGGATTTAAAATAAAAACAACAAAAAGAGGGAGGAAGAAAGCGGCAGAAACGCCGGAAACACTCGGTACGACAGAGAAAACATCACCAGAGGAAAACACTGCCGAGAGCATAGCGGCAGCAGTTGCTGCAGGCACAGCGGACATGATCGGAAAAGACACAAAGGAAAACGGCAACGAACCAGCAGAAAACGTACATGCAGCAGCACCGGAAGATAAAGGCATAGAAACATCAGAAAGCGAAAATGCAGCAGTACCGGACATTGTAAAAACCGCAGTAAGGAAAGAGATGATCGTTGTACAGAAAAACATAGACAACATAGAGGATCAGATAAAAGCAGTAAAAACAACAATGAAAGAACTGGAAAAATCTCTGGAAAAACACATGCAGAATTTAAAAACATTAAAACAGTACTTAGAATAACAGTTGCACCGGTGCAACAGAAAGAGGCTTGCATGACAAAAAACATATTAACGCAGTACGAGGCAGCACGGCATGAGAGAGAGGACGTAAAAAAGCGCATTCAGGAGACGGAGAGACAGCTAAACAGGATAGAAAACATGCACAGCGTCGGCGACATTGTGAAAGGAGGTTCAGGCGGAAGAGAGAAGATAAAAGTTGAAGGCTTCCCAGATAAGGAATACAGTAAGAAAAAAACATTGCTGCTTCAAAAAAACATGAGGCTGCGGGAAATAGAAAAAAAGCTCGAAACATTAACAGACAGCGTAGAGAAGTACATTGACAGCATTGAGGACAGCAGAAAAAGAAACATCATGCGTTATCGATACATAGACGGTATGACATGGAGAGAGACAGCAAAAAAACTCGGACCGGGAAACAGCGAGGATGCCGTGCGCATGGAGATAAAGCGGTTTTTGAAACAGACATAAAAATAGCGTGGGCGATCGCCCACGCTATAAAACATTCATTCATCAGTAAAAGCATAATAAATGTCACCGTTATAAATGCATGACCGCATAGGATTTAATTTTCATCGAGAGCGGTATATACACCATCTTCAACGACAAGGGTTAGAAGATTTCCTAAATCGTCCTTCAAACGTGCCAGACTCTCAGAGTTGGTTGCGTCCTGCATTTCTGAAATGATAATGTGTGCATCATTAAGCGTTTTCAATTCATCAACTGATAATTGTATACCTTTTAACTTGTGCATTTTATTGACCTCCGATTTTTTATTACACCTAGTTAAGACTGCGATAATTATAACACTATTCTGCTGAAATATAAAATTTACCGCCAGCAGTGATCCGGCGGTAAATTTTATATCTTAATCCTCCATAAATGCATTTTCAGAGCGACCAGTTTCAAACCATTTGCAGATTTTATAATTGTCCTCAAACGTGATTTCAACGAGAACTTTATTACCATCGCTGCCGATAGAAACAGCGTTATGGATCAACAGAAGATTTTGCAGTGCCGGGTTGAAAATCTGGTAAGAAAGAAAACAACCAACCTCAACACAGTGTCTTGCCTCTGCACACTTTTTAGCCAACTTACGAGCCTCTTTGTTTAAAAATTCTAATCCTGTCATAATTTTAATTCCTCCGTATTTTTAAAATTTTTCCGGTTATCCGGGAAGGACAAGCCGGGGAATTGAACCCCGGTAAACGCCACCGCTTGCCTAATCTGCTAAAAATTAGCAGACTTTTTAAATGGTCCAGCTACAGAGATTTTTGTTGGCGCAAAAGCTTTTTCAAAGGCTTCATATTCTGCAAGAGAATTAAACTCTTTTCTTTCAAGCGCCGTATTATCTACGATCACACCTTGAGGAGATATGACAACGATAATCTTATTACTGTGCTCATAAACTGTGGCGTTCTTGCCTGTATTGCTGTTCTTTAAAGTTTTTCTAATCTTCATCTGGCTACTTCCGTTTTCGTTGCTGCTGTTTTCTTGTTGAGACTACGATAAACCAAAAACAGTTTAAAGTCAATAGTAAAATTAAACTTTTTTTAGATTATTTTAAAATTGACTTAGCAAGCAACAAATTATATAATAGAAATAAAAGAATAGGAGGGATACAAGCGCATGCTCATATATAAAATAGATGTCCTTGATACATTAAAAGAGAGCGGATACAATTCTACGCGTATATTAAAAGAAAACCTAATTAGTCAGTCAGCAATGCAGAAAATACGTAAAAACGAGATGGTAGGAATAAAAACCATTGAAAAGCTATGTGAGTTACTGGATATGCAGCCGGGAAATATTATAAAGTACGTAGAAGATAAATAAACCAAAAAAGATTTAAAAAATTATTGACGATAAACGAAAAAAGGTTTATTATAATATTGCCGAAAGGCAATAGGCGAACGCCAGAAAGGAGAAAAATGAGCGAAGATATGAGCGTATTTAAAAGCTACTTAAGAAGACTTTTACAGGATCTGAAGGATTTAAGGGAAGTTTTAAAATCTAAGGATTATGAAAAAGCGGAAAAGATGGTTAATCAATTGATTGATGATACTCAGAAAGGAATTGAGGACAATTAAATACCATCTAAGGAAAGACGGCTTGAAATACAGCCGTCTTTTTCTATGCAGAAAAATAAAAGTGTTCGGTTTGTTCGGCGACAATGAGTTATAATGATAATGTCAAACGAATCCCCATAGAACATTGACAGGCAGATAAAGGGCGTCAGATCAATTTGATCTGGCGTCCTTTCTTATGCTTCAAATGCCGAAAACACTCGGTATGAGGCGGTGTGCCGGGTAGGTTCTTTCGGGATTTTTCAAAATGCATTGCGGGTCGGCGAGCCCAACGTCCGGCTAGCTAATAAGTATTTTTTATAGGCATTGCCGAATTTGGAGGGAAAATGGCAGTCAAAAACGCGGAAGAATTTGAACAGATTACAGTACCATCAAAAACGCTGGAAGCCTTATTTGGTGTGAAGGACAGGACAATTAGAGACCTGGCAGACAAGGGCATTGTAGCACGTGATTCACACGGCAAGTATTTGTTCTGGAATTCGGCAAAAGGGTATATCACCGCATTGAAAATTGCAAATGCTGGAAAGGCACCTCAAAAGCCGGTAGATGGAGAGGAAATATTAGATTGGGAAGAGGAGAAAGCACAGCACGAAAAAATAAAGAGGCAGATCACGGAAATTAAATTACAGCTGATAAAAGGACAGGTACACAAAGCGGAAGACGTAGAAGCTGTAATGACAGATATGTTTACGAAGTTCCGGTCAAAGATGACCGCACTGCCGTCTAAGCTTGCAAAAAAGCTGGAAGGAAAACAGAGAGCGGAAATACAAAGAATCTTGAAGGAAGAAATAGACAACGCGCTTGTGGAATTATCAAACTACAATGCAGCAGATTTTTATTCGGACGAACACATTGACATTTCCGGGGACGGTCTCAATACGTTAGGAGTTGACGAAGGAAATGAGTAAAGAAGTAAGCTGGCACACATTACAGTTGATGTGCAGGCTCGCCGGAACATTAAGACCAAAGGAAAACATGACAATCAGTCAGTGGGCTGACAAATACATGATACTTCCAGCAGGATCAAATGAAGCCGGACATTACTCTTCCAACACAATTCCATATCAGAAACAGATCATGGATGCAATCACTGATCCAGAAGTGATAGACGTTTCTGTGCAGAGCTCCTCACAGGTAGGAAAGACAACCATTATCATGTGCGGGATCGGATATTATATCGATTACGAACCATCAAACCAGATGATGGTCATGCCAACAATTGATGATGCCGAGAGATTTTCAAAAACGCGATTAGCACAAATGATTTCGGATATACCACAACTAGCCAGTAAAGTATCAGAACCAAAAGCTAGAAATTCAAACAATACAATTAGATTAAAAAGCTATCCAGGAGGAAATATTGCACTTGCAGGCGCGAATTCTCCAAGTTCGTTAGCATCCGATCCACGAAGGGTGATATGGATGGACGAAGTAGACCGATTCCCGGAATCAGCAGGAAGCGAAGGAAACCCGATTAAGCTCGCGGAAAAAAGAGCTACAAGTTATTGGAATAAAAAACATATTAAAACATCAACACCAACGATTGCCGGACGAAGCAAAATTGAAGACGCATACAAAAAAGGAAGCATGGCGCAATGGTGTGTGCAGTGCCCGGAATGCGGAGAATGGCAACCTTACGATTTTAAAAGGGTTGATTTTGAAAGCGTGTCGATGGCATGCAAAGGTTGCGGAGTGCTAGTGCCGGAAAGAGCATGGAAAGATAGCAAACATAAATGGATTGAAACACATCCAGAAAGAAAAAAAGCAAAGTCATTCAAGTTAAACGAGCTTTGCAGTCCATTCGTGGACTGGGAAGAAATCATACAAAACTTTAAAGACGCAGATGAAAAAAGAAAAAAATATCATGACTATGAAGATTTGAAAGTTTTTACCAACACAGTTTTAGGAGAAGTGTGGGAAGAAACAGCATATGCGGAAGAAACTGTGGATAACAAGACACTGAAATCGAGAGCAGAAGTATATCCGGCAGATATACCGGAAGGAGTACTGCTTTTGACAGCGGCGATAGACGTACAGAAAGACAGATTCGAGGTAGAAATAAGAGGATGGGCAAGAGATTATGAGACATGGGGAATTTACAAAACAGAAATTTATGGAGATTTGATCACAAAAGAGCCGTGGAAAGATTTAGAGACATATCTGGAGCAGACGCTTTACTTTGAGGACGGAAATGCACTCAATATTGCAGGTTTTTCTATTGACACAGGAGGCTCATACACCAATCAGGTGTACTCATGGGTCAAAGAAATGAAAGAAAAAGGAAAAAAATGTTACGGAATCAAAGGATATGCAGGAAAACCAAATATTCCACTGCTTTATAAAAGAACAGTCGTACAGATCAAAGATGAAAAAAACGGAAAAGAAGTCATAGTTGGCAGAACGCTTATACATATTATCGGTGTTGATTCAGGAAAAGAAGACATCACAAACCGATTAGGAATTGTAGAACCGGGAGCCGGGTACTGCCACTTTCCGGCAGGAGATGCAAGAGGATACGATGATGAGTATTTCGAAGGTTTGACATCTGAAAAGCAGGTTCTAAAAAAAGTGAATGGTGTTTATAAAAAAGTATGGAAAAAGACCAGAGAACGAAACGAACCTTTTGATCTGTTTAACTATAATTACGCAACAGTGGAGTTGATAAGACCAGAGTGGGACAAATTAGAAGAAAAAATAAAGCATGGTGTCAATTATATGCGCAAGCGTCCACCAAAACGCACAGTAAGACGAAGCATTAACGGAATTGAGGGATGATATGACAGTGACAATCAGAAATAAAAACCAGCTATTAGATGCAAAAGAGACGCTGGAAGACTTGAAAAAGGCGAGAAAAAAGATATTGCTTGGTGGTCAGGCATACGAAATTGGAGACAACAAGATGACAAGAGCCAGCCTAAAGGAAATATCAGAAGAAATAAATGCGTATGAGCGTGCAATCAATGCTTATGAAACAAGAGGAACAACAAAACGCAGGATGGCAAGAGCAATACCGCTGGGGTGATAACATATGGGATTTTTTGCAGAACGAAAAAAGACAAAAGAACAAAAAAGAGCTCTTGAACAGGCACAGATAGAGAATCAGATTGCAAAAACAAAAGCAAACACGATGATATTAAACGCCAGAATTAGTGCAGCGGAAAAATTTACAAATACAGGATACTCACACGGAGGAGCATCACGATCGGAATCATGGGCGAAAGGGTACGATGACGAGAGCCTGTCGCCAAGCAGCGACATTGAAATGAACCGAAAAGAATTACGACAGAGAACCAGAGATCTGTATATGAACGCTCCGATAGGCACGGCAGCAATCAAAGCCACTAGAACAAGCTGTGTGGGGATTGGGTTAAAACCGAAACCAAAGATTGATTATGAATTCCTGGGTATTAGCAAAGAGGAAGCAGCAGACATACAGCGCCTAATCAAAAAAGAGTTTGCAATATGGGCAGAGAGCACATTGTGCGACATATGCGATCTAAACAATTTTTACGAGTTACAGCAGATTGTATTTAACGACTGGCTCATGAACGGCGAAGAATTTGTCTTAATGGCTTACGGAGAAAAAACAAGTTACATGCCGTATCGGTTGAGACTGAAGCTGGTAACGGCAGACAGAATTTCAACGCCGGGAAGTCTCGATGGTACATATGACGGATACGATCAGACAACAAAGTCAGGAAACAGGATCATGAACGGTGTAGAAATAGATAAAGATGGAAAGGTAGTAGCATATCACATAAGCTCAAACTTTCCGGGAGAAAACGGCACAACACAGACAACATGGAAGAGGGTTGTAAAAAGAGGGAAAAATACCGGAAATCCAAACATACTGCATGTGTTCAACGCGGAACGTGCAGAACAGTACAGAGGAGTTCCATTTCTCGCACCGGTAATCACATCGATCAAGCAGTTGACCAGATACACAGAAGCAGAAATCATGGCAGCAGTCATCAATTCAATCTTTGCACTTTTTGTAAGTACAGAAGATGGGGAAGAGGTTGAAGGTTTTTCAGGTGTAGATTCCGAGGATGACGACTGGGATGATGATACATATCCAGATACAAGCAGGCAGGATAATGAGTACCGGCTTGGAAACGGAATTATTAATTTCTTGAAAGAAGGAGAAAAAGTGGAAGCGGTAGAAAGCAAACATCCATCAGGAAATTATAACGGATTTGTAACAGCTTTTACGACAATGATAGGCGCAGCACTGGAAATATCACCAGAAGTGCTCATGAAAAAATTTACAAATAATTTTTCCGCGAGCAAAGGTGCCTTAAATGAGACATGGAGACATTTTTCTACAAGAAGAGAATGGTTCATTGATGATTTTTGCAAGCCAGTATATGAATTATGGCTCGCAGAGGCAGTGGGAAGCGGAAGAATAAATATTCCGGGATTTTTCACAGATCCACTCATAAAGCAGGCATACGCAAGCGCAACATGGACAGGACCGGCGCAGGGTTGCTTAAATCCGGTACAGGAAGTAAATGCAGCAGTTACACGCATGGAACACGGACTATCAACGCATGAAGACGAATGTGCAGCAATTAACGGAAGCGATTATGACGACAATGTAAGAACGCTGATGAATGAGAATAAGAGCCTGGCAGAGGCAAACAGACAGGAGGAATAATATGCCGAAGAAAATAGAAATCAAAGGTCCAATCATAACAAGCAGCACAGACTGGGTATACAGATGGCTGGGAATGGAATATGCATCGCCAAAAAAATTAAAAGAGGACTTGGAAGCAGCAGACAATGAAGACATTGTGATCGAGATTAATTCAAGCGGCGGAGTATGCGCAGCCGGAATGGAAATGTATCAGGCAATCATGGAATATCAGGGAAATGTAACAGCACATGTTATTGTGGCGGCTTCAGCAGCAACATTGCCAGCATGTGCGGCGGATAAAACTTTAATGTCAGATGCAGCTATTTTCATGATCCACAATACACAGTCGAGCGCATCAGGAGATTACAGAGACATGCAGATGTCTTCGGATGCACTGAGAGAGTTCAACGAGGGACTTATCAATGCATATGTGAGAAAAACCGGATTAAGCAGAGATGAAATACAGACATTAATGGACAATGACACATACATGAGTCCACAGACCGCGATTGAAAAGCATTTTGCAGATGGATACATATGCGGAGATCCAAACAGAACAGAGCAGACAGCAGATATAAATATTATGGGAGTTGTCGCAGCAGCGACAGCACCAGTCATTATACCAGAAGATAAGCTCTTGGAACTGGCAAGTGCAATAAAACAGATAGAAGAAAAAAACAGCAGACCGGACAACAAGGGGGTTGCACCGGTGCAACCGCAGAATACCGGTGAAAATGCCGTATCTGATACACCAACAAATTCAAAAGGAGGAAACGAGAAGATGACATTAAACGAGTTTTTAAAAGAAAACCCGGAAGCGCAGACAGAAATGGATGCAATGCTCGCAACAAGAGAAAAAGAAGGGGCAGACGCAGAAAGAAACAGGATCCAGTCGCTGGATAAACTGGCTAAAACAGTCAGTGCAGAGATGCTGGACGATGCAAAATATGGAGAAAATCAGTTAGATGGTCCGGCACTTGCATACAAAGCGCTGGCAGAGGGCAACAAGATTGCTGAATCATACATGAGTGCAGCAGAGGCAGATGTGAACGATTCAGGAGTCAGAGATGTAGGAACCGGAAAACCAGACACTGGAGAAACTGACAATACAACAGACGAAGATGAAATGGCAGCATATGTCAATCAGAGGAAAGGACGGTAAAAATGAGCATTTTAAACAAACAGGCATACGAAGTGAAGAACGATCCACTTATTTACGATGCAACACACCAGTTTGATGCAAAAATTGTACAGGTTTCAATTACATCAGAAACAGCAGGAAGTCTGGAAAGAGGGCAGGTGCTTGACTGTAATGATGGAACTTACGCAGTACATGCCGCAAGCGGAGAACCTAGCGTGATCGTAGCAGAGACAACAGGGTATGCGGCAGATGATACAGATATCAGCGTACCGGTATATATCAGTGGCACTTTCCATACAGGAAAAGTGAAAGCAACGCCGGAACTTACAAGTGCAGATATCGAAAAATTAAGAGAAAAAGGAATTTATTTAAAGTAAAGGAGAGAGAAGATGGTAGTTGAAACACAGACACTGATCAACACAGTAAAAAAAATGTATCCGGTTGCCAAATTTTTTAAAGACCGTTACTTCCCGGATGGCAGAACATTTTATTCAGAAAAAGCACTTATTGAAATGAAGAAAGGTACAAGAAAAATAGCACCATTTGTAGTACCTGTCGTAAATGGTATTCCAATGGAATCAGAAGGATACAGCGCATACGAAGTAAAAGCACCTTATATTGCACTTAAGATGCCAATCACACCAGAAGAGCTTCAGAAAAAAGCATTTGGCGAGTCAATCGAATCGAACCGCAAGCCGGAAGACCGGGAGAAAGAACTGGAAGCAGAGCATATGGACGATATGCGCAGGGCAATCTACAATCGGCAGGAGCTCATGTGTACCGAGATTATCACAACCGGTCAGATTGTAATGAAACATTATTCTACAGCGGAAGATGCCGCAAAAGGAACAAATTACAAACAGATGCTGCTCAGATTCTACAGTAAAGAGGAATTTAAGAATAAATATAAGTTTGTAAAAAAATGGGGAGAAATGACAACATCAGAAAAGATTCAGGAATTTTATAAAATGGCTGCAATCTTAAAACGACGCGGAGTGAAAGCAGTAGATCTGGATTTTGCATCAGATGTATCAATGGATCTCATGACAGACAAGGAGTTTTTAGAATTTTACAATAAACTCCATGTTAATACAGGAGTGATCGATCAGAAAGAACTTCCGGACGGAGTTACCAATAACGGAAAAATCAACGTAAACGGAGTCATCTTCGATATGTACACCTACGACGAAGTTTATGAAGATGCAGACGGAACAATAAAGGAATTCCTGCCAAAGGGTACTATCGCAATGCTCCATCCAAACATGGGAACAACCGTATATGCACAGGTTACACTCGTAAAGGGAGGAACATTCAAATCCTTTGCGGAAAGAATCGTGCCAAGAGTTGTAGCAAGCGAAGATAACAACATGATGGAAGTACAGATGTTTTCCCGACCAGTGCCATATCCTTATGATTGCGACGGATGGCTCGTGGCAAATATCCATGATGACATCGCAAAGAGCCAGAATGATGCAGACAACAGTGTAGACACAGATGAACCGGCACAGTCAGGCGTAACACTTAAATCAGAGGCAGAGATTAAGGCAATGAACAAAAAAGCAGATGTGATCGCTTATGCGGAATCAATCGGTTTATCAGGTCTGTCAACAGACATGAAACTTGAAGATTTATACGAAAGCGTATTGATATACCAGAATGAAACATACAGCGACTAAGGAGGAGTTTTATGCTGACAGCAAAAACGACAGTCATTGTTGGTAAAAAAAGTTATACAAAAGGACAGACTGTAACAGGTCTGTCCAAGATCGATAGAGAATGGATGAAACTGGCAGGACTCATAGAAGAAGCAGCAGGCAAAAAAGAGACAAAAAAGTCAGAGGAAGCAAAAGATGGACTTTAAAGAGGCATATCAGGAAGATATAGACCAGACATTTTTTGATATGGAAGAATTTGCATCTGCACATGTGATTGATGGAAAAGAATGTGAAGTTGTATTGACAAACTTATCCAAAACAGATGCAAAAATGACATACGGTATGATGAAAGCAACCATAAACCCGAAAGAAACTGCAATCAACAAATTAAGTTACACACTTTATATCAGGGATAAGGATATGCGAAAAAAAGTAACAACAAACGCAGTGATCAATCTGGACGGAAAAAATTATTTTGTACAGAGTGTAGATCTCGATCTTCGAATTAACATTAAAAAAAAAAAATTAAAAAACTTGGTATAGAAAAGATTTCTTTTTCA
>ERZ1023972.122-NODE-122-length-25630-cov-12.159609_pt1 | contig 25630 bp, 29 predicted proteins | sample MGYA00380431_ERZ1023972 | MGnify/ENA primary metagenome ERZ1023972 (study PRJEB33179, sample SAMN07449053) | human gut metagenome | biome: Human-gut; feature: Human associated habitat; material: Faeces | host: Homo sapiens | place: India:Kasaragod | collected... | reverse complement strand
ACGTAAGCAGGTGTTTCATGGATTGTTTCTAATATCCTTTTGTTGGGGAAACTCCCTTTTCCCATTTATTTACCGCTGGAGTAGAAACACCCAGATAATTTGCCACCTGTTCTTGTGTTAATCCCGCAGTTTTTCGATAATTTTTTATCTGCTCACCAATACGCATTGTTCACACCTCCTGTCCTTATTTCCATTATAGCGTTCCCAATACATGTTTACAATTGAGCCTTTGTTTACTTATTACTTTCTTTTTTTAACTTTCAATTAATTTTCTCTAATATTTATATCATCAGCAACAAACTGCCCACAAGTTTATGAACGGGCTACTAACCCTCAAACGACAGTGTATTACATTGCATCAACTAAACCAACCTTGTTATCCTGAATCACCACTCCTTCATCTTCGCTTCATGCCTATTTTTCATAATTTGCAACTGGTATATAATGACAGGGATTAGAAAAATCACAGCAACTATGCCTAAAATAACAGACCGATTTACAGTAGCAAATGCCGCGAGCATAAGCATTAATAACAGCCAGGGATTTCGCAAATTACTGTAATAATTTGCCCTATCTTCATAGGACGTATGAAGGTCAAAAGGTTTTCCATCATTTTCTTTTTCTACAATCAGCAATTCCCTGTTAAATGTTGTAGTGTTTGTTGCAACACGACCGCCAATTTCAGCCCACGGACGCCAGCGAACTTTACCAACAGAATAATTAAGATTGATATTTTTATAGAATACGGAATATCCCATTTCTTCCAAGAAATCATGGTAATCTTCAGCATTAGCTTTTGATTTTTGTCCTATAAACTCCACGCAATATTGAACTTGACCTGGCTTACATTTTTCAAATTCATAGAGTAATTTTCCCGTTCGAATAAGGCGATAACCTTTTTCAGCCATCTTATTCAGCCAGTTTTTCTGTACCGTTAATAGCCCACCAAAAAAACGATAACACTTTTTGCTCATAGTGTACCTCCTACAATTCCGCTTGCAATACCTACAAGTTCACGAAGTCTGATAAGTTCTTTTTCAGCTATCTCCTTTCCTTTTACAGTGATAAGATACTCTTTTTTTCTACCTTCACTATCTCCGAAAAGCTCAATCCATCCCTTTTCCAGCATTGAATTTAATGCACCATATAAAGTGCCTGCTCCCAATGAAAGCCGCCCACCTGTTTTTTCTTCAATGAACTGCATGACAGCATATCCGTGTTTAGGTGAATAGAGTGAAAGCAAAATATAGAATGTCACTTCTGTGAGTGCACCACTTTTCACATTATCCCTCATAGCATTCCCTCCTTATTACGGTTACTGTAATAACTATATCAGTAACCGTAATAAAAATCAAGAGATGTGAAATAAATCTTAATAAGCCGGATAGTATTATGCTTTTCCTGTTCAGTCCTTTACAAACAATACTTATATATAAAGTATTTCTCTCAACACCATTTCTTCTGCACTAGCTTTTATATTATTCATCAGTCTAACCCACTTCGTCCGATTCTGTACCTTTAATTCTTCAGTTACGCCCTGTTTTTCTGCCATCTGTTCCATAAGCATTTCCACCTGCTCTCTGCTCTCCTGATCAATCTGATTCAGGTGTTCCGTCAGCTTTCCAGTCAACAACAAATATTGATATTTTGCTAATCTGTGTTCCTTCAGAAACTGTTTCCTCAGCATTCCATATTTCCCATATATCGGTTCTTCTTCATTCAATACCAAATCCGGCAAATAATAATCTCCATGCAAAGTATAGCTTAATCCGTTCTTTTCATCATAAATGTGTGTTTCCATAATCTTATCTCTCCATTTCTCTGTTTTTTGATTTAGTTTTCTTACGCTGCTGATTCTCCATCTCGCTTTTTTTCATTCCCCATGCCAATCTTTCATGAATATTTCCCTTCGGCATTTGTTCCATCCGTCGCTTTTCTTCCAGGACTTTCTCGTTTTGAATATCCTGCTGTACTGCTGTATCTACAGTTTCTATTCCAAGAACACGCACAACACGATCATACCTATCAGAAACACCTTGTAATATATCTTTTTCTTCTGACAATTTCTGATTATCTTTACGTATATCATCCAGTTCTCTCTGAATAGCATTATATTTTTGTTTCACCTTTTGATATTTTCTCTTCCAACCTTCCACCTCTTTCGTGAGTTCTTTAACCTGAGCCGCCATTACAGCAACCTTATTCTTTATTTGAAGAAACAGTGGTTTAATTTTTTTATCTCGATAGGTTACTGCCCGTTCTAGCGTGCCCGCCTCCGGCAGTAACATTTTAACCGTTCCATATTCTTTGATTTCTTTGCTCACACTATCCATAATCGGTTGTAGCTGTTCTCTACGATCTTCCAGGCTTTTTAGTTCTTTTTCTGCGCTCCCTGCCTTTTGTTCTGCTTCTTGCTTCGCCTTGATTGCCTGTTCCTTATCGTCTTTTAAATTCTGGATATCTGCTCTGGATTCTGCAATTTGTGCTGTTAATTCTTCTTTTTCAGCAGTTAGATGCTCTTTCTCCTGCTCCAATTCCTGTACTTCCTTTTTCCGTTCTTTTTTCTTGAAGTTATAGACATCCAGATGTTCCTCATGAGTACCTTTCTGTTCCCATTCAATTCCATACTGCTTTGCAGTCTCTGCCAGAACTTCTTTTTCATGATTTATCCACTGATTCAGTTCCGTATCATGCTTATTTCCACCTTGAAATCCAAGACTTTTTAATGCCTGTTTCAGTGAAACTCTGGTATCCATTCCTTTTCCTTTCCAACCCGTCACATAAGGAATAAAGTCAATATGGAGATGTGGAGTAGCCTCATCCTGATGCAGATAGCAACTAAATACCCGAAGTGTCGGATTCCGTTTCTGGAAATCTTTTACATACTCATCCAGTACGTTTACAGCCAGATCTCCTGCTTCTGTTCCAACAGCCATATCTTCTCGGTTTCCAATCTGGAAAATCACTTCATGGAACAACTTTTCCTGTTTTCCTTGGCGAATCTTTTCATAATAATTTGTAATCTGCCGATCTTTTCTTTTCCCGACATTATACCGTTCTACAGCTTCATCAAACAGCTCTTTATAGACTTCTTTCAGATTCTCATTCCGGTAACAAATATTTAATTGCACTCTGTCTGGATCAACATTTTCTGCTATAAAATCTCGTCTGTTATGAGCCAGAGACCCTGTCCCGATCATACCACTGATTGTTCGTTTCATCGTCATATTCCTCACCCCGCTTTCTAAAACCAGTGCCAGACATGGCACATAAATTTGTATCTTTGCCAGCTATAGTATAAAAAGAAATATTCGCCGGATACGGCGGTTTTGTTACTTTTGTCAAAAGTAACGCAAAAGCACTTTCGACAGTCGTACCGTCCATCAAAAGTACCCTTGCGCCCTCCGGGGGTACAGAGACCTTTACTCCGGTATCCTTGCCCGAATATATTCCAAATCACCACAATACGGTGTCCCTACAAGATACCATTCTCTTGCAGGATTCATTTCCATTCTGGTCTGAACCCATTCATCATCAAGCAACACTTCCAGGCATTCTCCACAGTGAAATCCTGTATCAATCCATAGATCTGATGATAATAATCCATATCTTTTGTTATAACTGTTATATCCTAATCTTCCTTCTCTCATTGTGCCAATCTCCTTTCATCTACCGTTTCCGCAGGGGCGCCCTGAATCAGGGCTCCCTTTTGAAAATTCTCTTCTACGCCAGTCAACTCCCGACTACACCTTACCAACATTCTCCTTGTCTGCTATCTACAGGTGCGTGACACGCTCCTGTAATAAAGTGTTCAGAAAGAACCTTTACCATCGAAAGTTCTCCGGTATTCCCCGTCTGTCCAGATATTCCTGCCGGAACTTTTCTCTTTCTTCTTCCGTTGGTGCTGTTTTGGATTTGCTGTATACTTCACGATTCACCATTGCATCCAGTTTTTTCTCCAATCCCAACCGGATTATTTCTTCGCCATCGTAGTTATCCATCAAAAAATATTGCAAGAGCTGAAAGAATAACTCGTATGGAATCTGTACACTTTTATTTTGCATCTGTTCTCCTTTCAAGATAGCAAGATTCCCTCTTCTTAAGAAATGGTAATCTTGCCATCTTCCATTTTTATTCTGGCAACATCCAATACCATTGCTTTCCACGTTTTACGGAATCAATTTCAAGTTCCCGTTTGGCGTTCCATAGCGTTTTACTTTTGATTCCTCTGGCTTCTGCTTCTTCTGCAATTTTCTTCTGAGTCATTCCTCCATTTGCCAGTATCTCAAGGAGAAATTCTTTTGCTTTCCGACTTTTCTGTCCTCTTCCGTCTCCATTAAGAAGTTCATCGGCACTGATATCATATTCTCCAATCCATTCAAACCCATTATTCTTATCCAGTCTGAATGCAATGGACGTTCCTTCCGGTGCAAGAGAACTCTTCGTATGACATACCACTCTTACTTCCGGTTCATCTTTCACTCGCCCGACAATCAGAACACTTCTTGCAGCAGCCTGAAAATCAATGGATCCAAGTCCTCGATAAGAAGATTTGCCGTTGCTGTTTTTGTTCATATGACCGATTAAAATGACTGCACAGTGATATTTTTCTGACAGCACTGCGATACGCTTCATCAGTGGTCTGATCTCATTTGCCCTGTGCATATCTACGTCCGCTCCCAGAAAGCCCTGTATCGGATCAAGAACAACCATTTTTGCTTTTGTCTGCACGATTGCTTCTTCCAATCTGACATCTGCCATTGTCAGTGGCTGGTCACTGTCATCAATCACCAGCACCTTTGAACAATCTGCACCTGCAGCAAGTAATCTGGGTTTGATAGTATCTCCAAGTCCATCTTCTGCTGTCTGATAGATTACATTTACAGGTGACACAGAAGACTGTTCCTGCATATTATCTTCAGCATCTAAATCTTCATTCTCACTATCGACTTCATCACTTCGTTTTTCTTTTGTTTTCGTTGTATCAGTAACAGGAAGAATCGGCTCTCCTCTGGTCAGTTTTGCAATAATCTGAAGTACCATCGTTGTCTTGCCTTCTCCTGGATCTCCCTGTATAATGGTCACTTTTCCATAAGGAATAAACGGATAAAGCAGCCATTCTACCTGTTCCACCTCTACTGAATCCATATTGATCAGTTTCAGTTTTGGTTCTATTCTACAATTCTCAATTTTATTTTTTTCATTCATATTCATTCCATCATCTCCTCTTGCCCTTCCGGGCAAGTCTCTGATGAACAGATATTCGGGAATTGTCGTATTTCCCGATTCGTGATATACTGAATCTGCCAAGATGGTATATCAGTGAATCTGATTATCAGAGAACTTGCTCAGATTATTTATCTGGGCTTTTTCTTTTGCCTTTTCAACATTCATCTCTTTCTTCTCCCAATCCGGTAACAGCATTTCCATTTTCATTATCCAGAAGATTTGCAATCTTTCTCTGCTGATTTGGATAAAGATGTCCATAAGTGTTCAATGTGATACGAATATCTTTATGACCTAATCTGTCCCGAATCAATAACGGTTCCACACCTTTCTCAATAAGATAAGCCACATGGCTGTGCCTGATATCATGCACTCGAATTTTCTTCACTCCTGCCAGCTCAATCTGCCGTTTCATCTTATGCTGTACCGCTTCCTGAACAACCGGAAATAATCTTTCTGTATCCGGCATTCCGTAATGACCATCTACAAATTCCTTAATTTCCTCTTTCAGAAATTCCGGAATTTCGATTGTCCGAAAGGACTGTTTTGTTTTCGGTTCTGTGATAATATCCTGCATTCCTGTCCGGTAATAAGTCTTATTGATACTAAGCCGATTCTTTTCAAAATTGATATCAGCTTTTGTAATCGCAAGCAGCTCCCCGATCCTGCATCCAGTCCAGAACAACATCTCAAACATAAGATAATATCTTGTTCCCGGCTCCATTGTCTGTATAAACTGTTTGTACTCGTCCAGTGTCCAGAAGTTCAAACTTCTCGAATCTGAATTTCCCATTCGTTTCACTTTCTTGCATGGATTAACCGGCAGATCATAGATTTTAGCTGCATGTGTAAACAGGCTGGTCAACTGATTCTGTATCATTCTCAAATAAGAATCTGAATATCCTTTCTTCTGTATTTCATTCTGCCACTGAATAATCTGCGAAGCCTTGATCTCACTCATCATCTGATTTCCAAAATATGGAACTATATGCTGTTGCATCATATATCTTTTATTTTTGATTGTTCGATCTTTCAGATCATTTTGTTTGTCTGAAAAATAAATCTCAATAAAATCGCTCAGCTTCATATCCATACTTCGCTCATTGCTCAACTTTTTGCTTCGTTCAAACTCCAATGCTTCTCGCTTTGTTTCAAATCCACGCTTTCTGCGTTTTTTCTTCTCACCCATGACATTTGTCTCAAACCACTGGGCTGTCCATTTTTTTGTGTCTTTTTCTCTGTAAGCCATATTGATCCTCCCTAATTTCCTGCTATTTCATAGCCATACATCTTTTTTGCCCAAAACGCCTTTGGTATTCTTCCAGCCATCGTAATATATCCCTGTGCAGATAATTCTTTATTCATAGCTTTTACCAGTTTATAGGCATGAGATTTTGAGCAGTTTAATTCCTGTGCCACTTCATCAGCACTCATCATATAATTGTAACTTGCCATATTGCCTCCTCCTTTCCTCTCCAGATATAGAATACGTTTACTGTATTTCTATATCTGTACGATTTTCGTAAATTGATAATATCATGTATTTCTATCGTTGTCAATATTTCGTAAACACATTTTTACGAACTTCGTACGCTATTTTTTCTTTATTTTATTCCACGTCTGTGTTATGATATTTTATAGATTTATGTTTTTCGTAATTTTCTAATATATGAAAAAGGAGGATTCTATGGGTGACGGTAAAAATTTAAAGAAATATCTTGATGAAAAAGGCACAAATGTCCGCAAAATTGCAAAGGCAACCGGAATCAGTGCTACAACCTTATATTCAATTATTCAAAAAGATTCCAATATTCGATTTGATTTTGCATTAAGACTTGCGAATGAATTGCAAATTGATGTGAATGAGATATGTTCTGCCAGTCCATTTTCTGACACAATTAAGGAAGAAGAGATTTATCCTACACTTCCAGACGGTTTGAACGGAGCATTAGACGCAAGTCGTGTAAAGACTTACTTAAAAAATTCTATGTATCCGCTGATGTACCTTTTCGGTAAGAACAGTATGCCTGATGTAGATAATCTGCTTACATCGTTCTATCAGCTTGATGATGAATCCAGACAGGAAGTTGTGGAAACTATCCGTCTGAAACTACAATATCATCGTGATCCGGAACGTGCTGAACAGATCAAACAGATCAAAGGCTGGTAAAAAATTACTCCTGTGAATAGCAAACATTCGCAGGAGTTTCTTTTTGGCACCGTTTTGGCACCGCTGGTCTTATTTTTCAATTATAAATTTATCTGTATTTCATCTTGCTGATAAATGTTTCGCTATTGCAAATCTGATAAATTTACGAATAATTCTTTTCTTAGAGTACAGAAAAACCCCAGAAACACAAGGTTTCTGGGGTATCTTACGTTTGGACACAGAGTGTACTCCTGACACTCAATTTATATCAAGTTATAATTACTCGATGATTGTAGCAACACGTCCTGATCCTACAGTACGTCCACCTTCACGTATTGCGACTCGCGGCGCACAAACGTCCGCGAAGCCGTTCTTTACCTCATCTCCTGTGTCCGAAACAGCATCGGCAAAAATTCTGCCGCACACTTTCTCCACACATTCCAGTCGTGTCCGCCCTCGTAGACCCGGCGCACCTGCTTAAAGCCGTAATCCTCGCAGAGCTGATCCTCCTGCATAAACCACGAAAAGAAGGAATCCTCACGCCCCATCGCACGGAACAGAAGTCTCGTATTCTGATTGAATGCCTCTACGTCCGCAAACGCCTGCATCAAATGGCTGTCCGCAATTTCCTCCACGCCGATATAATTGCGCAGAAAGCCGGAAAAAAGCCCGATCCAGGCAAATTTTTCCGGATAGGAAAACGATGCCATGGCCGCCTGCATCGATCCCATCGAAAGCCCGGCGACCGCGCAGTTTTCCCGTCCCGTCAGTACGCGGTAACGCGCCTCTACATACGGCATCAGATCCTGCGTCAGAAATTTCGTAAACAATGACGGATTGATTTTTTTCTCCGGATCTCCGTCCTCGGACATCATCCCGTCCGCCATGACGATCAGCATCGGCATGACTTTTTTCTCAGAAAGAAAGTTGTCCATCATCCAGCCGATTCTTCCCTGCCAGACCCAGCTTCCCTCATTTTCTCCGAAACCGTGCTGCAGATACAGCACCGGAAGCCGCAGCTGATCCCGGTCATATCCGGGCGGCGCATACACCAGACAGCTTTCCGTCTGTCCCGTCACTTCAGAATAAAAATATTCATGCCGGATGCTCCCGTGTAGAACGTCCTTTAAACGGCACGCTTCCATGACCGGTCCGATTTCCAGATAATTACACGGTCTGGAATGCCCGTAGCCGATGGGCAAATAGGGACTTGCGATCTCAACGCTGTCCACATACAACGCCGCATAATAAAAGCCAGGCTCCAGCGGCAGCGTCACCTCCCAGAGATTGCGCTCCACCTCCAGCAGGATATAGGTATCCTGTCCGATGACGATCTTTACGTCGCAGGCATTTTTCATCCAGAGCTTCAAAAAAGGCGTTCCATCCTGTCGATAAAAAATTCCCTGCTCCGGCTGCTTTTCATGCAGTGCGGTCAGAGACGCAGGATAGGGTCTGTGAAAGGAAACCGCCTGATCCTGCAAAAACAGATTTTCCGTCATATGTACTTATTCCTCTCCTTTGGACGGGCGCAGCACTTCCTTTTCCTGCTCCGTCTTTTTATCCAGCGCCCGGCGCAGCTTTCCGCGGCTGCGCTGCAGGGCGTTATCCGTGCTTTTCCCGTCTCTGCCGAGCACCTTTGCGATCTCCCGGTAGCCCATGCCGGTCAAGTGCAGATCCATGACCTGCTTTTCTAACGGCGTCAGCTCCTGCTCGATCGTTTCTTCCAGAAGTCTCGTGTTTTCCTGATCGATGACAAGCTCCTCCGGACTTTTTTCCCAGACATCCTCCGGCTCATACGCCTGTTTGTCCTCGTCCCGGTCCTCCGGCTGGCTCAATGAGACATAATGATTTAAGGGCGCATGCTTTTTGCGTGCGCCCGCCTCTACTGCCGTATAAATCTGTCTGGAAATACAAAGGTCTGCAAAGGTGGAAAAAGACGCGTCCCTGTCTTTTTCATAATCCCGCACCGCCTTGAACAGCCCAATCATTCCCTCCTGGATCAGATCCTCCTGATCCGCGCCCGGAAGATACATCAAACGCGCCTTTCTCCGCACCAGATCCTTATATTTTTCCATCAGATAATCCATGACGCTGTCATCGCCGTCCCGCAGCCTCCGGATCAGTTCGTCGTCCTGACATTCTTCGTATTTTTTCATGCTTCCTGCCAATTTCGCCAATTTTCTCTCAGCTGCCCTTACTGCAGACGCTGACGCACAATTTCATAAGCCAGAACACCCGCTGCCACGGAAGCGTTCAGAGAATCGATATCGCCTTTCATCGGAATGGATGCGACCATGTCGCATTTTTCCTTCACAAGACGTCCAACGCCCTCTCCTTCATTGCCGATAACAAGTCCGATCGGCCCTTTTAAATTCAGGTCATACATCGTCGTGCCGCCCATATCTGCACAGACAAACCAGATGCCCTCTTTTTTGAGCTCTTCGATGGTCTTTGCGAGGTTCGTCACCCTTGCCACCGGAGTAAAGTTAAGCGCTCCTGCACTGGTTTTTGCCACAACCGCCGTCAGCCCTGCCGCCCGGTTTTTGGGAACGATCACGCCGTGTGCGCCCGCCAGGTTGGCGGTTCGGATAATCGCGCCGAGGTTATGCGGATCTTCGATGTTATCCAATAAAAATAAAAACGGTGCTTCGCCTTTTTGACGGGCATTGTCCAGAATCTCTTCCACTGTCGCATATTCATACGCCGCCGCATAGGCGATGACACCCTGATGCTTTCCGGTTTCGGAAAGCTGATCCAGACGCTCCTTTGTTACAAATTTAACAGGTGTCTGCTTCGCCTTTGCTTCCCGCTTGATCGTCAGGATCGGTCCGTCCTGGCAGCCGTCCAGAATGAACAGCTTGTCGATCGGACGCCCTGCCCGGTACGCCTCGATCACCGCATTTCTGCCTTCTATTGTAAATTCTTCATAACGCATCTGCGTGCTCTCCTATTTGATCATATTTGCTGCCCGGTCAGCTCCAGCCCTTTCGCAATCAGCCAAAGCAGCCGGTCGGTCTGGTCGGTCAGGTATAAAAATCCATACAGTGCTTCCAATCCGGTCGCCTTGCGGTAATCCCCGATCGATGCATTTTTGGCTGCCGAATGGGAATGGGCGTTCCGCCCTCTGCGGTAAACTGCCTGCTCTTCTGCAGTCAGCTCCTCCATCAGCGCATCCGCCTGTGCTGCCTGCGCCTGCGCCTTTACGATGGAGCTCTTTTTGGTATGCAGGACGCCGGGCGCAGTATTGCCGCGCTCCACGACGATCGTGCGGATGACCAGATCATAGATGCAGTCCCCCACAAACGCCAGTGTCAGCGGGGAATAGGTCCGGATGTCCACCCGATCGCATACAAATTTCTTCCGGATTGCGCCAAGCAGGCTCAGGCTCTCTTCCATTTTACGCCCTCTCTGGTATCCTCCAGCACGATGCCCATATCCAGAAGCTGCTGTCTGATTTCATCTGCGCGCGCGAAGTTTTTCGCTTTGCGGGCAGCCTGACGCTCTTCAATCAGAGCCTCCACGTCTGCATCCAGCAGCTCTTCCTTTTTCTCTACGATCAGACCGCAAACATCGCTGAGGGTTGTGATCTTTTCTTTCAAAGCCTCCCAGAACGCTTTGCTGTGCTCTGCATCACCGCAGGTGTTGGCAAATTTTACCAGCTCGAAGATCGCTGCGATTGCATCCGCGGTGTTGAAATCATCGTCCATCGCCTGATCAAATTTCGCTTCAAATCCTGCTGCCTGTGCAAGAAGCTCCTTCTCCTGCTCTGTCAGCTCGCTGTCTTCTGCGTTCTGCGCCTTAAACTGCAGAGTAGCAACTGCAGTGCGGATTCTTTCCAGGCTGTTTGCAGCAGCCTCCATCAGCTCTGCACTGAAATTTAAGGGGCTTCTGTAGTGGGCGGAAAGCATGAAGAAACGCAGCACCATCGGATCATATTTTGCAACGATATCGCGGACGGTAAAGAAATTGCCCGCAGATTTGCTCATCTTGTGGTTGTCGATATTTAAAAAGGCATTATGCATCCAATAATGTGCGAAGGGTTTTCCGTTTGCAGCCTCGGACTGCGCGATTTCGTTTTCATGATGCGGGAAAATCAGGTCTTCGCCGCCTGCATGGATGTCAATTTCATCCCCCAGATACTTTTTGCTCATGACGGAGCACTCAATGTGCCAGCCCGGTCTGCCGTCGCACCACGGGGATTTCCAGAAAGGCTCGCCCTCTTTTTTGGGCTTCCAGAGGACAAAATCCAGCGGATCTTCCTTCTGGTCTGCACCGGAAACCAGCAGGGAACGCTTGCCGCCCTCTAAGTCATCCAGATTTTTGTGGGAAAGCTTGCCGTAATCCTTGAAGCTTCTGACACGGTAGTAAACCGTGCCATCTTCCGCTGCATAGGCATAGCCTTTTTCGATCAGCGTGCGGATCATCTCTTCCATGCCGCAGATCTCCTGTGTAGCCTGAGGATGGGTTGTTGCCGGACGGACATTTAAGGAAGCCATATCCTTTTTGCACTCTGCAATATAGCGTTCGGAAATGACATTCGCATCTACGCCCTCTTCTACCGCTTTTTTGATGATTTTATCGTCCACGTCGGTGAAGTTGCTGACATAGTTTACCTCGTAGCCCTTATACTCCATATAGCGGCGCACGGTGTCAAACACGATCATCGGACGCGCGTTTCCGATATGGATAAAGTTGTAAACGGTCGGACCGCATACATACATGCGTACCTTTCCGGGCTCGATCGGTACAAATTCTTCTTTTTTCTTTGTCAATGTATTATAAATTTTCATTCTGTTTTTCGTTTCCTTTCGTATTGTTTTTCGATTCCTTTTCTTTTTCCAGACGCTTCACTTCCACTTCCAGCTCGAGAACCCGGTTGATCAGCTCGCTGTTCGCTTTCTGCAGCGTCATAATGTCCTCCCGCACCGGATCCGGTAAATGCACCTGATCCAGAGTTTCCCGCGGGAGCGGCTGATTGTACCGGCGCACCACTCTGCCCGGGACACCGACTACCGTAGAGTTGGGAGGCACCGCTGAAAGCACGACGCTTCCCGCACCGATCTTGGAATTTTCCCCAATTGTAAAGGATCCAAGCACCTTCGCGCCCGCGCTGATCATGACATTATCGCCGACAGTCGGATGGCGCTTTCCCTGCTCCTTTCCGGTTCCGCCCAGTGTCACACCCTGATACAGGGTCACATTATTGCCGATCTCTGCGGTTTCTCCAATGATAACGCCGTTTCCGTGGTCGATAAAGAAGCCTTTTCCGATTTTCGCACCCGGATGGATTTCAATGCCGGTTTTGCGCACCGCGCGCTGTGAAATCCATCTCGCAAGGAAATAATGCCCGGACAAATACAGTTTATGCGCCACACGGTAGTGCAGCATCGCCCGGAAACTCGGATATAAAAAAACTTCCATGGAAGAATGAATCGCCGGATCCCGCTCTCTGATCAGCCGGATCTCTTCTTTTACATTTCCGATGATTCCCATATCCGAAACTCTCCTTTCCCTTTTCTCGAATAATCACAGCAGTTCCCAACGTCTCGTGTATGCACGGACTTTGGAGCATTGCTTTGCAATATACAACAATAGAATGCACGCTCTGCGAACCTTCTATTGTCATAAAAAAAGGAATTTTCCGCCTCTGTAGCCTAGAGACGAAAAATTCCGCGGTTCCACTCTGTTTCAGGATTCCAAATCCTGCCCTCAGGCGCGTAACGTGCGCAATTCGTACTCTGCTCATGCCGTCGGCTTCGCAGAATCTGCTCCCGGATGCACTTTCTGCACAGACCTGCGGGGACTGCTCTCAGCCAATGGCATTCCCTCTCTGGCGCCGTCTATTTGCATACTCTTTCCGTTCCATGCATTTTCCAATCTGTTCATTTCAGCGATATCGCAGATGCTCCGGCTTTGGCGATTCGCAACTTCCCGAAGTATCTGCACAACTATAATTAGGATAAAAAATTTTCTTCTCTTTGTCAAGGGCTGCCGGTGTTTTTGTTCCGCCTGCGCTGAGTAGGGTAGTGTCCCCTTTTCTTATTTTATGCAGCGGGCGAGGGCTCCGATGCCAGCTTTGACAGCTGCCCCAACGTTCCCGTCACTTTACAAAGATTGCGCCATGCGACAGGCAGACTTACTGCACGCCACAACCGCTGCAACCGCCGCAGCCGCCGGTCACATTCTGGTCGTAGAGTCCCATCGGACTGTTTAACAGACAGATCGCCTGCGCAGAAATACCCTCTCCGGCTCCGGTAAAGCCAAGTCCTTCCTCGGTCGTCGCCTTTACATTGATCTGCGATACGTCGATTTTGAGCGCATCCGCCATGTTCTGGCGCATCTGGTCGATGTGCGGGCGCATCTTCGGCGCCTGGGCGATGATCGTCGCATCGATATTTTCAATTAGAAAGCAGTGCTCTTCCAGCAGCTCCCCTACTTTCTGCAAAAGCAGAATGCTGCTGATTCCCTTATAGGCGGGATCCGTATCCGGAAAATGCTTACCGATATCGCCGAGTGCTGCTGCTCCAAGCAGGGCGTCCATCACGGCATGTACGAGCACATCCGCATCAGAATGTCCTAAAAGTCCCTTTTCATACGGGATTTCCACGCCGCCCATAATCAGTTTGCAGCCCTCCTGCAATCTATGCACATCATATCCCATTCCAATTCGCATCTTTTCTTTTCCTCCTGTTTTCGCGTCTTGGTCAGCCCTCCGGCTCGATCATCCGGTAGCCGACGCCGATTTCTGTAAAAATATACTCCGGCTGTGCCGGATTTTTCTCAAGCTTACGTCGGATATTCGCCATGTTGACCCGCAGAATCCGGTTATTGTTTTCCATGTTTGGTCCCCAGATTTCCCGGATCATAAAATCATAGGTCAGAACCTTTCCCGCATAACGGCTCAAAAGGCTCACCAGCCGAAACTCATTCTGTGTCAGGTTCAGATCTAAGCCACCCTTATAGGCACGATGTTTATCGTAATCGATCAGCAGGTCTTTCGCCTCAAAAACGCCCGTCATTCCACCTGCCGGTCCCTGATAGCCAGCTCTCGAATGACGGATCGCTGCCCGGATTCTCGCCAGCATTTCCGATGTGCCAAATGGCTTCGTGATATAATCGTCCGCTCCGATGTCCAGTGCCTCCACCTTGTCCTTTTCATGGCTCCGCGCAGAAATCACAACGACCGGCATGCCCGACCATTTCCGAAGTCTGCTCAAAATTTCCATACCATCTATATCCGGAAGCCCCAGATCCAGAATCACCAGATCCGGACACTGGGATGTAATCAGGCTGTAGCCCTCCTCGCCGGTATCCGCCGAAATGACATCGTAACGGTTCGCTTCCAGAATTGTCCGGAAAAATTTGCGGATGCTTCGGTCATCCTCGATAATCAGAATTCTGTCCCTTACTTCCATTCAGGCTTCCTCCATCCAGTTTTCTTCCTGACAGGGCAGCCAGAACTGGATCCTCGCTCCCCTGTGCGCCGCCATATTTTCCGCCTTCATGTCGCCCTGATGCGCCTGAATAATGCTCATGCAGACCGATAGTCCGATCCCCATGCTCCGTTTTCCATCGCTCGCAGCATGATCGCCGGTCGGAAGCTGTCCCTCGAAAATAATGGGCAAAATCGCCGGATCAATTCCCTTTCCGTTATCCTCCACGCAGAACAACACCCGTTCCTGCAGCTTTTGCACGGATATACGTATTTTTGTGGTCGTTTTTCCATGTATCGCAGAATTTTCCAGCAGGTTTACCAAAACCTGCTCCACCAAAATGCCGTCCATCGGAGCCATCACGACCTCCTCCGGCATACTCGTTTCCACTTCGATCTGCGGAAACTGCTTCTGGAACTTCCCGACCGCCCCGCCTACGACCTCTTCCACGACCTCCCAGGTCGTCTGAAGCTGCGCACGATCCCCGTTAATCCGCGTGATCGAAAGCAGGTTTTCCACCATCCGGATCAGCCACTGGGATTCGTCGCGGATGCCTTCTAAAAGCTCCACCTTCTCCTGCCGTCCAAGCGCGTCGTAATTGTCCAAAATTCCCGACGCGGATGCCTGAATTGACGTCAGAGGCGTCCGGATATCGTGGGACACTGCCCGCAGCAGATTGGCGCGTGTCTTTTCTTTTTCCACTTCCAGACGTATCTGCTCCTGCCATTTAATCTGCGTCGTCAGCGCGCTCACTATAACCGCCGTCGCCAGCATCACCACAAAGGTCAGCGGATAGCCTGTAATCGAAAAATTCAACTCAAAGTACGGGTAGGTGAACACATAGTTGACCAAAACCACCGCAGCCATCGCTGACAGGATTCCATAAACATATCCTTCTGTGAACCGCGCTACTATTACGACCGCAAGCACGAACAGCAGCGGCACATGCGTATCCGCCTCTGAAAAACGCTGCAATGCCAGACATACAACCGTCGCAGCGCCCATAATGCTCACCGTGATCAGGATGTTTTTCAGGATCGTCCGTTCTTTTTGTTCCGGGTTCTGTTTTCGTTCTATCCTATTCTTTCTCTGCATCAGTGTTCTCCGAATACCTTTCTCTTCTGTATCTTACCATATCTTTCTGTAAAACGGGAAAAAAAATCCCGCCGGCGGACTGTCTCTATCTGCGGCGGGACTGCTTTTTGCAAATTTTTAAGCGTATAAGGATTTTCCATGAACAACCTTTCCGTATATTTTCTGTGCCAGCACCACAACCAGGCTCACGCACAGGTACAGGGTGGGAAGTCCGCCCAGAATTCCCATTACCACAAGCATAATCGCACCAAAAATCTGACTCATTTTTTCTTTACCCCGCTTTCTGCAGATTCTCTCCGTAACGCCTTTTGCGTGTCCGGGATTTCAAAAAGCATCATACCAAACCAGCTTTTTTTCTTCCATATATTCGACACACCCTTAACATCTGCTTAGCTTTCTGCAGGCTTTCTTAGCGGCTTCTGAACAATCAGTTTCCCGATTATTTTTCTGTACATAAACCGTTCACAAAGTTTTCATCTTTCGGTCAGACTCCTGTCACATCTGACTTGTATGATAAGAGCATAGATAAAGAAAAACTTTTTCTGAAATACTTCTTTTTCATACCAGCCGGCAGGAGCACACCTGCCGGCCCTCCTTTTGTTATTCCATCGACAGTCACACAAAAAGAATGTGCCTTGGCACATTCTCGCGCCGAGGCGCGGTTGCCTCGGCAACCATCTACCCTTGCGCCGAGTGCGCATCCTCGCGGAGTTTTTTTGTCGTATGGAAACAAAGTTTCCTATACGACAAAAAAGCCGTGTGTCCGGCACAGCATCTTTCGATGCCTGCCAAAACACACGGCTCTTTTATTCATGACAATAGAATGTTCGCGGAGCGTGCATTCTATTGTTGCAGCTGCAGGATAGAGGTTTTCTCTTATTCGCCGCCTTTTTCAAATCATTTCGAAGTTGTTCTCAGTATGAATTATGCTTCAGATTTTCAGTAAAGAATCCCGTATCTTACAGGAAAATATATTTCAAAATAAACAGCACTGCCAGTACCCACATCAGAGGGGTGATCTTTTTTGCCTTACCAGCTACTGCATTCAGTACAACGAAGGAAATAACGCCGAACGAAATACCTTCGGAAATAGAATACATAAAGGGCATTGCAAAAATGCAGATGAATGCAGGAATTGCTTCCAGCATATCACTCCAGTTGATCTTCGCTACAGACTGCATCATGAAGAAGCCAACAACGATCAGTGCAGGAGCGGTTGCAAAGGAAGGAATTGCAAGGAATACCGGAGAGAAGAACAGTGCCAGGATGAACAGTAAGCCGGAAACAATAGAGGTCAGACCTGTTCTGCCGCCTTCTGCAATACCGGAAGAAGACTCTACGAAAGTAGTGATGGTAGAGGTACCCAGGCATGCACCAACGGTTGTACCTACAGCGTCAGCCATCAGAGCGCCCTTGATGCCAGGCAGCTTGCCTTCTTTGTCCAGCATGTTTGCTTTTGTCGCACATCCGATCAGAGTTCCCAGTGTGTCGAAGATATCAACAAACAGGAATGCAAATACTACAACAACAAAGTTCAGAGATGCCATTGCAGAGAAATCCATCTTGAACAGAGTCGGTGCAACAGATGCAGGTGCGGAAATGATACCGCTGGGGATCAGGCTGTAGAACCCTGCTTCTGCATTCGGAACATACAGACCTGTCAGCTGACAGATAATACCCAGTACCCATGTGATCAGGATACCCAGCAGAATATTGCCCTTTACGTTCTTGATTACCAGGAAGGCTGTGATCAGCAGACCGATCAGTGCCAGTACCACGGTAATGCCTTCGGACTGGAATGTGCCTGCTTTTACAGAGCCATTAAAGGAGAACAGACCTACCAGTGTGGAACCATCCACTACGATATGTGCGTTCTGCAGACCAATAAAGGTGATGAACAGACCGATACCAACAGATACTGCAACCTTCAGGCTCGCAGGAATCGCATTAAAGATAGCTTCACGCACATTTGTCAGGGACAGGATAATAAAGATAATACCCTCAACAAATACTGCAGTCAGAGCAACTTCCCAGCTGTAACCCATGCCCAGTACAACCGTATAGGCGAAGTAGGCATTCAGACCCATACCAGCGGAAAGTACGAAGGGCAGGTTGGCAAACAGCGCCATACAGAAAGAGCCGATTGCAGATGCCAGCGCAGTTGCTGTAAAAATAGCACCTGTATCCATTCCGGTTGCGCCGAGGATGCTCGGGTTAACCGCAAGGATATACGCCATGGTCATGAAAGTTGTGAGACCGGCGATGACTTCTGTCTTCACGTCGGTGCCGTGTTCTTTCAGTTTAAAAAAGTTTTCCATCGTTTATCTCCTCCTCATACTGATAACAAACAAGTCCAGTGTAACACAGTTTTCCGGATTTGGCTTTCCCTTTTTCATTTTTTTTAAAATTTTACCGAAAGCTGCGAGTAAGCTGGTAAAAAGGAATGTGCCTTGGCACATTCTCGCGCCGAGCGCGGTCGCTTGCGACATATTTCTTCTTCGCGCGAGTGCGCATCCCGCGGAGCGTTTGTTATCGTATGGAAACTTCGTTTCCATACGATAACAAAAAACGCTCCGGATTTCTCCGAAGCGTTCCAATCATAGCGAGAGGGGGATTCGAACCCTCGACACTGCGGGTATGAACCGCATGCTCTAGCCAACTGAGCTATCTCGCCATAAAATAGATATGGGGCCTATAGGGCTCGAACCTATGACCCTCTGCTTGTAAGGCAGATGCTCTCCCAGCTGAGCTAAGACCCCATAATTTCTGCTGCAGGTGCATCACCTGCAACCGACTTTGTTAGTATACAAAACAATGCAGAATTTGTCAACAGTTATTTTCAAGTTTTTATTCTGCTGCTTTTTATGGCACGGCCCAGTTTACCGCATCCGTTCGCCCGCGTTATTCCCCGAACGTTCACCGCGCCATTGGCGCAGCTCCTTTTGCTTGTGAACTGGTAAAACAAAACGCTCCGGATTTTTCCGAAGCGTTCTACCATAGCGAGAGGGGGATTCGAACCCTCGACACTGCGGGTATGAACCGCATGCTCTAGCCAACTGAGCTATCTCGCCATAAAATAGATATGGGGCCTATAGGGCTCGAACCTATGACCCTCTGCTTGTAAGGCAGATGCTCTCCCAGCTGAGCTAAGACCCCATAATTGTTCGCCGCTCTTCGCGACTGCTTGATTATAATATCAAAAGTTTCTGAAAAAGTCAATGGGTAATTTTATTTTTTTACAGTTCACTCGTAGCTTCCCGGGTACAGATTCCATGCTCGCATGAGAATCTGTGCATGGGAAGCTACGAAGGGAGCGCCACTCTATGAGCAAAAGGAGCTGCGTAGCAGCGGAAAGCCTCGCAGAGGCGTTTTTGCGAATGGCGCGGAGGAACTGTAACTTTTCAGCAGTTCACTCGTAGCTTCCCGGGTACAGATTTCATGCTCGCATGAGAATCTGTGCATGGGAAGCTACAAAGGGAGCGCCACTCTATGAGCAAAAGGAGCTGCGTAGCAGCGGAAAGCCTCGAAGATGCGATTCATGACAATAGAATGTTCGCGAAGCGCGCATTCTATTGTATTGCGAATGGCGCGGGTGAACTGTAACTTTTTTACATCAGGAGACACTTGTGAAGGGCAGCACCATCATGATTTCGTCCGCGTAGCTTCCGTCCGGGAGCTTGAAGGCATTGGGCATTCTGCCGACCTCCTGAAATCCCAGCTTCTGATATAAATGGAGTGCACTGCTGTTGTCCGAAAATACGCCAAGCTCCAGCTGTTCATAGCCAGCCTTGCGCGCCAGATCAATCGCGCCGTTTATGAGCACCGTTCCCAGACCGGTATTCCAGTATTCCTGAACTACTGCAATTCCAAGGCTCGCCCGATGGCGCACCTTAAACCGTTCCCCGATGGGAAATATACCCACATTTCCAACCACACTTCCATCCTGAGTCAGTGCCCCCAGCATAAATGTCTGCTTTGATTCTCTCGTATTCTGCAGAATTTTCCGCTCGTTCTCCAGCGTATAAACCGCTTCCTCCGGAAGACGCATCAGAAAATGGGTCTCCTGTGCTGTTTTCTGTAAGTAAACCAGCATAGCTTCTGCGTCTCCAGCATTCAGCTGCCGCACAAAAACCTCTCTTTTGTCCTTTAACACCAGCTTCCTGGCTGTCTCATAATACAGATCTGCTGTCATAGCTCTCCTCCTGTCTGTATTTCTACTCATTATCTCACGAGCCCGCGCTGACGCGCTTTATCGCCTGCTACGCAGGCTGCTCGTTATCTAATGGCAAAAGAAAAACAAATGCCGCCTTCGGCGTCGCTTGTTTTTCTTTTGCGCTCATTATATCATCTGGGCTATGCGCATAACGCAGAAAAAAGCATGCGCATGGGCTCCTCTACTGCCCAGCGCTCTGCGCTGCCAGTTCAATCAGGCACTTCTGAAACTCTGTCAAAATCGTCCCATAGGGAACTGCCCAGCAGGTGCCGTAGGTATCACCACCGGAAATACTCCCAACCCAAATCCCATTCTGCGTATAAACCGCGCCGCCGCTTGAACCGTAACTCGTTTCCGAATAAAACTGCAGCACATTCTGATCAGGATTGTTCGGATAGACGACGGACAGCTGATCCAGAACGCCGATACAGCTGGCAGAACTCGGGCTGTCCAGAGAGCTCACGGCAACAAGTGCGTCGCCTGTTTTCATTCCAAGCGCGGACGCGTCCGCTCCGGCTGCCGGGGTAATCCCGCCCAGCACTTCCTCCGGCAGCTGGCTGTATTCCACCGTCAGAAATCCTGTGTCTGTCTCGGTGCTGCGATACAGCACAGCAGCGCTGCATCTTGTTCCGTCCGGCAGAATCACTTCTGTATGGTTATGTTTTAAGCAATGCGCTGCTGTCGCAATATAAATTCTGCTGCCGTCCATCACCAGCACCACGCCGCTTCCGTCCGACCGGCGGATCAGTCCGAGTTCATCTACATCACTGTAATTGATCACGGATACGTTATGAGATTTCGTCATGACGCCGACCACATCTGCGACTGGCTGCAGCGCTTTGGAAACCGTCTGTACCTGCTCCTGTGAGGTGAGCCGATGCAGGTTCGCCGCTTTCGTCCCATATGCCGGCGCACCGTAGTCAGAGGTTTCTGTACTTTCCGCCTGCGCCGCAGGCTCTGCCGCTGCTGCCGTCATCGGTACAGAGCTTATCATCATCGAAATTGTAAGCAGCAAACCCGCCGCTGTTTTCCAGACGTTCGTTTTCTGAATCATGAAAAGAAACCCTCCCCATTCTGCAGAAGTCTTGCCCAAGGCAATCGTATACCATGCATCCGGTTCTACCTCCTGCAAAATCTGACCAAACTACTTCTTTTTCCCAATTTTCCTCTCTGCTGCCCTGCCTGTCAAGAAAAATTTGCTCTGTTGTGTTCCCATCCCGGCGAATTTGTTCCAGGCACTGCGTTCTTTCCTAAACCACCGCTTATTTTTGTTCGTCGAAGTCCACCAACAAATTGCTATTCAAGTTGAAAAATTTTTTAATTCCGCTATACTTACTGTTAGAAAACAGCTTATTTTATAACGAAAGAGGACATTTCATGCATACATCCAGAAAAAATCTATTCCTTTATCTTCCGATCCTGATTTTATTCCTGGCGTCGTTTCTCTGGGTTTTGAAAGCGCCGGATCATTTTTCGTGGTCGGCAGATCTTTATCTGAGAAACGACGACACATCCGTCCTGTCCCAGCTTTTTTACAGCGACAATGGCGAACTTTCGCAGGGCAACTCCACTGACGGAACCCGGGACGGCAACATCGTCACCTTTTCCGGTCTGCCCGATCTGCGCAATCTTAGCTTATTTCGGTTCGACCCGACGAACACCCAGGAATCCTATCGCGTCACACACGTCGGATTTTTCCTAAACGGAGAAGCTTTTTTCACAATGGAAGCTGCCGATCTGGAAGCCCAGGCTTTCCCCGTCAACGCCTCCTGGCAGTTAAACGGGGAAGAGCTCGTTTTCACACCGAAAAATCCCGACAGCAGCTTTTTGCTTTCTGCTGACAGTATCCGGGAGGCTGCCGAAAATGCGGCTGCAAAGCTCCACGTTTTATATGTGCGCCAGCGCTTTTTCCTTGCCCTGTCCATCGCGCTGCTGCTCTGTGTGCTTTTATTTTTCCGCAATGGTATCGCTTCTTATCTGAAAACGCTGTTCCTGCCGGACAGCTCCGGGCACTTTGACTGGTTTGCCCTCATCAGTACGGCAGTGATTGCAGGTGCACTGCTCGTCGTCTGTATCATCGGTTTGTTTTCTGCCCTCGGTCTGCATCCCGACGAATGGGACGTCAAAGCCTGTCTGGATTACGGCATGACGCACTTTCTGCCGCCCGATATGCGGGATCCCGCTGTTGCTCAGACCTACAGCGGCTACGGTTACACCAAGCTGGAAAATTACACCTGGTACTTTTATCTTGCCGGAAAGATCGCCCTGCTTTTTAAAACGATGTTCTGCAGCCTTGCCTACTACCGCGTTCCGAACCTTTTGCTGTTTGCTGCCCTCGCCTTTTATTTTGTCCGGAATATCCGTCAGAAAAACTGGCTCATGGTCGCACTGGGAATCTGCGTCCAGTCCTGGTACATTTTTTCCTATACAACGGCAGATGCGCTGGATTTTACCATCGCTTTCGCGATCACCTGCCTGCTGTGCAACCCGCAGAGTCTGCTTTATCGCACCGTGGAAAAGAAAAAATTATGCCGGAGAGATATTCCTGCTTTTCTTCTTTTAGGGCTTTTGTTTGGCAACATCGCCCTCGGAAAACAGTGCTATCTCGCGATTCTGGCGCTGTCCTTCTTCGTCCTTTTGCTGCGGCTGATCTGGCAGAAAGACCCCTTACAGAAAAAAGTGCTCTGGCGTAATTACCTGATTATTGTGGGCATTTTTCTCGCCGTCTTTGCATTCCGGGCAGGCTTTGACATCGCGCACTACGGTACGGAAAAATCTCAGGTCAAGGAAGCGGTCGCCATCCAGTACGCCGACTACGACAAAAATCCGTCTACCCCGACCGAAGAGCTGAACCCGTCCTGGCATATGTACAGCCGTGGCTATACGCTTTCTGACGTCTTTGCCGAAAACCCGGACTGGTTTGCCATGAGCTACAAGAGCTTTTGCGGACTTTTACAGGATCACGATACCGGCGCGTGGTACTACTGGTGCATGGGGCTGCTCTATCTTACACTGTTTGCAGGAATCGGAATCGCCACGTTCCGACAACCTGACAATCTGCAGGGCAAAATCCGTTTTGTTATCTGCACGCTGCTGATGGTGGGTGAGCTTGCTGCATCCATTGTAAACTCCTGGCTGATCGAATCCATGGCCCAGGGACGCTATCTGCTACCATGTATTCTGATCGCCGGATACCTTGCAAGCACCGTCCCGGAGCTGTTCCAGAAAAAAATCTACCGCACGCTGCTTAGTATCGCCGGGATTTTATCCGTCGGCTACTTCGGACTGGTCGGCATCCCGCTGTTTTTCTAAACTCTGCAGAAAACTGCAGCACTGCCATTGGAGGAAAGACTATGATCTCACCGGAAATCATTCATGTGAACTATATCAAAAAAGAAGCGCAGACCGGAAGCTACTGCGGCATGCGCTATCGGCTTTCCAAAGGGAAAAATGAAGAGGGGGACTGTATGGACGTCACGATCTGGCCGGAGCCCTTCTGCTTTGTCAAAACGCCCGCCGAGCAGAAGACAACAAAACAGTTTCCCCTGACCCAGGAGGGCTGTCTGGAAGCTGTCGCGTGGTTAAACGAACAACATAAAAAAGGGAGCTATCGGTAAATACCGTTTTTAGCTTCCCAATCTTAAAATAAGAATCTCCCGTAGAAATCAGTGTTTCTTATATCTGATCTTCTATGGGAGATTCTTATTTGTTCTTTTCTGTATGTATTTTAGGACTTAAAGACCCCTTAACTGCATTTTTGAAAGCACTCTTTTTCTAAGCAGTTTTTTCTTCGGTTTTTCCTTATTTAGAACTATCTATTTCCCAATAGCCCCTTTATGCGCGGCTGTACATTAAGGCGCGCACCTTTTTACCACCGCTCCCGGATAAACTCTTTCATCCGTTCCGCCTGCGCATCCAATTCCTCCTGCTTTCGCAGCTGCGGCTCCTGCCGGTTCCGATATACCTTCCCGGTGGAATGGAACAGGACAAAATCCGCAAGCCTGCGCTGCAGCCCTGCCAAAATCTCCCCATACGCCGGATCCTCTGCTACATTTTCCAGCTCCTCCGGATCCTTTTCCAGATCGAACAGCATCGTGTTTTCCATGCTGCCCTGCACGAGCAGCTTGTAACGCTTTGTGCGCAGCATATAGCCGATGCGCGGTTCCTCTTCCGTACCGTACTGCCCTTCCGAAAATACGAATTCCCTGCCGCCTCCTGTTAAAAGGCTTTTTCCCTGCATCGACGCCGGCGCTTTGACGCCGCACGCCTCCAATACCGTCGGTGCAACGTCAATGTTTTCAGACAGGACGCTTTCTGTCCGTCCCGCATCTTTCTGTCCGGGATACTTGACCAAAAGCGGGATTTTTGCCAGCGGATCATACAGATAGTTGCATTTCAGCATCATGTGGTGGAAGCCCATGTACTCTCCGTGGTCGCTCGTGAAAATGATCATCGTATTTTCATAAAGCCCCTTCCGCTTCAAAAGACCGATCAGCCTTCCGATCCCGTCGTCGATCTCGGAGATCATCCCATAATACGCCGCCATCATCGCTCGTACGTCCCCTTCGCTCAGAGAGGTGTAATCCATCGCCGTGCCGTTTGCCTCCACGTCCCGCTTTAACGCCTCCTGCGTATAGCCGTCCAAAAGCCGCAGCTTTTCCGGATCATACATCGTGCTGTACGGCGCGGGCGGGTCAAACGGGTGGTGCGGGCTGACATAGCCGACCATCAGAACCGACGGCGCGTCCTCCTCCCAGCGTCCGATCTGCTCCTCGGCGCGCCGTGTGATCCACTCCGTCGAATAAAACCGCTCCTCCAGATCCGACTCCGCGCACTGGCACATATCATATAAATGGGATTTCCCCTCTTCATAAAAAATACCGGACTGATGGTGCAGGTCAAAACGGTCGATTTTGCCGTTGTCCATCAGCCACCGGTGATAATCGTCCTCAAAGCGCCCGATCCCGTTCTGCTCTGCCAGCTCCATCTCCGAAAAGCCGATGTCCTGATAGGTCGGATTCATGTGCATTTTCCCGACTGCCGCCGTGTGGTAGCCCTGCTCCCGCAAAACCCCCGGAAATGTTGGATATCCAGAAGGCAGCGTCGCCTGATTGTCCCACGCGCCGTGCTGGTGCACATACAGGCTGCTCCAGAACGAATAGCGCGACGGTGTACAGATCGGATACACCGTATAATGATTTTCATAATTTACACTGTCTGCCGCCAGCCGGTCCAGATTCGGCGTGCGCACGTCCGCATTCCCGTTAAAACCAAGACAGTCCTGCCGAAGCTGATCGCAGTGCAGGATCAGAATGTTGGGTTGATTCATAACCACACTTCCTCCCGGATTTTTCTGTATTCCCATTATATCCCTACTCACGTCGGTAGACAAGTATCATGACCGCTTTGTTCCATGTTGTATAGAATGCACGCTCTGCGAGCATTCTATTGTCATGAATAAAAGAATGTGCCTTGGCACATTCTCGCGCCGAGGCGCGGTTGCCTCGGCAACCA
>ERZ1023972.99-NODE-99-length-30512-cov-12.268608_pt1 | contig 30512 bp, 32 predicted proteins | sample MGYA00380431_ERZ1023972 | MGnify/ENA primary metagenome ERZ1023972 (study PRJEB33179, sample SAMN07449053) | human gut metagenome | biome: Human-gut; feature: Human associated habitat; material: Faeces | host: Homo sapiens | place: India:Kasaragod | collected... | reverse complement strand
CTGTTTCTGTTCCTGATGGCGGCATCCCGGATGTACGACCCCATGCAGGGGGCTTTGCAGAATCTGGCGGCGGTCATCGCCATGCGCACCAATGTGGGGCGGATGAACGAGATTCTGGACGCTCCCCTGCAGACCGGCAGCGAGCAGCTGACCAATCAGGGCTGCGATATCGTGTTCGACCATGTGGGCTTTGCCTACAACTCCGGCGAGACGGTGCTGCGGGATGTTTCCTTTACCGCAAAGCAGGGGGAGGTCACGGCACTGGTAGGCCCCTCCGGCGGCGGCAAGACCACTGTTTCCCGGCTGGCAGCACGGTTCTGGGATTACCAGAAGGGCAGCATCACCGTGGGCGGCATGGAGGTCTCACGAATCGACCCGGAAAAGCTCATGAGCCTGTATTCCATCGTCTTTCAGGATGTGACCCTGTTTGACAACACGATCCTGGAAAACATCCGTCTTGGGCGCAAGGGGGCCACCGACGAGGAGGTTCTGGCGGCGGCAAAGCTGGCAAACTGCGAGGAATTTGCCGAAAAGCTGCCGGACAAGTGGAACACCAACATCGGTGAGAACAGCTGTGCCCTTTCCGGCGGCGAGCGTCAGCGCATTTCCATCGCCCGTGCTTTTCTGAAGGATGCGCCTATCATTCTGCTGGACGAAGTCACAGCCAGTTTGGATGTGGAGAACGAAACAGCCATTCAGGAAGCACTGTCACGACTTATCATGGATAAAACGGTTCTCATTATTGCTCATCGAATGCGCACTGTTTCCAGTGCAGATAAGATTGTGGTGCTCAAAGATGGAGCAGTAGCAGAACAGGGATCGCCTGCACAGTTGCTGCATAAGGGCGGCATTTTTGCCCACATGGTACAGCTCCAGACTAAGAGCCAAGGCTGGTCGTTGATTAAGGCATAACAGAGAAGGAAAGCGAAACGGTCTGAGCCCTGTGTACAGCACGGGATACAGATATGCTGGATTTGAACCTGCCAAAGAATAGTTATGTGTTTTTATGTAAACATCTGGAGGAAGGCATATATCAAGTTCCTGCTGTTTTTGCATCGGATGTACTGAAACGAAATACAGACTCTTTACGCTGTGCGGTCGAGAATGATGTGTTTGACTCGCTTCCGCAGGATTCGCTTTTGAACGAGTTGGAAATGGGGGATTAGGTGCAATATAACTGCTGACGGCGTAGAATCTTGGTGGCTAACTTGGTGGATATCTTGATGGGTGTCATCCTCTAAGTTATCATGGGTTGTGTCATAGGACTTATCATTGGCTGTGCCCATGATAGAGTGATCATGAGTGATTTGCTGATCGAACTGTCCTGTATGCAGGATTGGCCTGGAGCACAGGAGACTGTGCAGGAAATCCTGAAAGGAGACGAGTAGAAAAAAGAGCAGCTGCATGAGCAGGAAGTGCAGAAGGAAGAAGAAAATAGACAGAGCAGTTGATGATGGAATGTCCGGTGCAGTGTGGGTGTAATGCTCATGTTGCATCGGTTTTTTTGTAAAAATAATTTTTAATAATGTTGATTTTTAACTGCTCTTAACTCAAATATTGCATCTTAACTCAAAAAAGGTTATAATACAGAAAAAGAGTTAAGATTGCAGGTGATGACATGGAATATCTCGATAAAGTTCTGGGAGTTAAGGTTACCTATGATGATGTAGAGTTTAAGCATTTGCCAAATTTTATAGCCACAAGGTACCGTTTACAGATGGTGTCAATGAATGAACAGAAGATGATTTTTCTTTATCCTAAGACAGAACTGGAGCAGATTGAAGTACTGAAAAAACATATTGCTCGGATACAGAAAAATGAGAACTTGCCTGTTGTGCTGGTGCTAAAAGAACTTAGCTATCGCCAGAAAGAATATTTGATTCGTGAGAAGATTCCATTTATTGTAGATGGAAAACAAATTTATTTGCCCTTTATGGCAGTGTATTTGCAGGAACGGTGCAGTGCGGAAAAAATACCACGGGAAGAAATACTTCCATCGGCGCAGATGCTTCTACTGCATTTCATTTATGGAGGCGCACAGGAACTATCTACAAGTCAAGCTGCGAAAGACTTGGAACTGACACCTACTTCTATATCAAGGGCATCAAGACAGCTTGAAGAAATGGGATTGCTGCATATCAGAAAAGTCGGTGTGCAGAGGATCATGCAATCTGAGGATTCTCCGAAAACACTGTTCAAAAAAGCAGGAGATAAGTTGCTGAATCCAATAAAACGAACGGTTTACATTCCGAAAGAATTGGTGGGAACAGAGCTGTTGGAAAGTGGATATTCGGCGTTGGCAGAGTATTCCATGCTGAACACACCGAATGTCAGATGTTATGCGGCAGAAAGAATCTCTCAATGGAAAGATGTTATGACCAATAGCTTGCAGAATTCGTTGATGCAAGTGGCCGTAGAGATGTGGAGATACAATCCACGAAAATTGTCCACGCGAAACATTGTAGATGAGCTTTCGCTGGCATTGGCATTGAGAGAAGATGCAGATGAACGGGTTGAAGAAGCAGTAGAAGAAATGTTGAATGAACTGTGGAGGAAGATAGATGGTTACAGGAATTGATAGCTTTAAGGAATGGTTCAAGGGCAGTGAAGAACAATATGCTATCATTGGTGGAACTGCGTGTGACATTCTGATGACGGAGGAGGGACTGGACTTCCGTGCGACAAAGGATATTGACCTTGTTTTGATTATAGAAGCAGTTGATGCAAATTTCGGAAAGAAATTTTGGGAATATGTAAAACAGGCGGGATATGAGCATTGCAACAAAAGTTCGGGAGTACCGCAGTTTTATCGGTTCACTCATCCAATTACAAATCAATATCCTGCGATGATTGAACTTTTCACTCGAAAACTGGACGCTATTCAGCTTCCAGAAGATGCAGTTTTAACGCCGTTGCCGATGGACGAAGATATTTCGAGTCTGTCTGCTATTCTTTTGGACAATGATTACTACGAATTTTTAAAGCAGGGGAAAGTTGTCGTTGATGGAGTGACTGTTTTAGATGCGGCATATTTGATTCCATTTAAGGCAAAAGCGTGGATGGATTTGACAGATCGTAAGGCCGCAGGAGAACACGTTGATAGCAAAAATATCAAGAAACATAAGAATGATGTTTTCCGTCTGACGGAGTTGATTGATCCCACCGCCAAGGTAGTGGCTCCCCAAGGAGTTTATGCCGATATTCAAGAGTTTGTCCGGCGTATGAAAAATGAAAACGTGGATATTAAACAGTTGGGGCTGGTTGGCAGAACAAAGGAGACGATTCTGGAAGAATTAAAAGCAATGTACGAGACACTTTAATATAGATATTTGAACAGACAAGGGCGTGTCAGCAAGGATTATCTTCTGATGGGCAAGCAATCCAAGTAAAGAGAAAAATGTGTCCACCAATTTTGACAACATCAAATTTACTTGACGATAGATTTGTAAATGGGATAAATGCTTGATTTTAGCGGACGCACCATAATGGTGACATAAGTTATTGAGGTGTTGCTTGAAGTTGTTCTAGTAATTTGTGATACTGAGGTTACATCTGCAGATGAACTAATTATGAAAGGAGTAGATTTAATATGGTCGAATTTGGCGAACAACTAAGAAGAGCGAGAGAAGAAAAGGGAATGACCCAACAGTCTCTTGCCGAGCAATTATATGTAACCAGACAGGCAGTATCAAGGTGGGAATGTGGGGATCGTTACCCTGATTTACTTACTACTAAAAAAATATCGCAGATTCTGGAAATGAGTCTTGACGACCTGTTATCTGGAAAAGAAATGGAAAAAGTAGTAGAACGTAACCCTGTTATTGAAAAGAAGAGCGTCAATAACATAATGATAGCTCTTTATGCGTTTGTGATAATTTCATTTTTTATCACTATTGTGGACATTATAATTAGATTCCCGTTGCAATCAGAGATGATTGATTATAATGATATTCAAGCGATTGTAATAAATGTATTGGCATTGCTTATTCAGATTGTTTCCTTTGCGTATGGTTTTGTTAATGCTATACGAGGAATGCTATCACCAAAAAGGATGGGTGCCGTCATTACTGCATTTTTTGCTGCGACCTGTATTACTGGAACTGGAAATATGGTAATTTATTCAAATGTTCAGATTGTTTTATGGTGGATTGTTTTAATTATCCCAAATATAGTTGGTGCTGTAGCAACATTCGCTTATTTTGTTTTGGGTAAGAAAAGTAAGATATATTCTATAATAATTTATTTGGTTGCGATTTGGGGAATGTTCCGCATCATTTATTCCAATTATAATCTTATAGTTCATGCAAACCAGTATCTGTCTATGAATAGCACGGTTAGACTTGTACTTGAGATAGCAATACATTGTCTAGTAATATATCAAACGTATGTATTATGGATTAAACGCCAAAATGCAACAGACATAAGTTAATAGAAGAGGGAAATATTCGTTTCCCCATTTTTTCAAAATCAATGGAGAATATGTCGATTTTGACCTGATGAATCTCGAACGGAACGAAACAGACGACAAAACGTAAAAGTCCCGGCAGAAACATTTATTGAAATATAGAAAAAGCGGGATATTGACAAAAATATAGCTATCGACTATATTACATGCAAATGATAAAAATTATTGACAAAGGCGTTGGAACTAAGGGGGGGGGTTCTGGCGCTTTTTTGATTCAATAGAAAAGAAGGTGTTTGTATGGTAAAATGCAGGGATATCTTACGAATGAAACTGGACGGAATGTGGCTGTTAGCCGGAGAAGGAGGGTTAGATCGTGTGGTGTCATGGTTTTAGAAGAAAAAATGAGACAAGACAGCACGATATGGTATTATATCTGATAGAGGAAATGCAAAACAAAGAATTGGTGATTGTATAGATATGGGAAGGAAGATCCAGATGAAAAAAGAACCTATCAGATTTACGGCAGCCGGAGATATTCTGATTACAAAAAAAATCCCAAGGGAAAATGACGGAATAGCAGAAATCAGCCGGTATATCAAACGTGGTGATATCAGAATGGCAAATTTAGAGACCACAGTCACAGATGGGACCTGCTTTGCTTCTGCATTTTCAGGAGGAACGTGGCTGACTGTGGATAAATCCTGTCTTTTGGATATCAAAAGATATGGATTTAATATGCTGGGATTAGCAAACAATCACAGTATGGATTATTCTTATGAAGGTCTGAATATGACCATTGACAATGTAAATAAAGCAGGATTTTTTTATGCGGGGAGTGGAAAAAATTTATATGAGGCAGCAAGACCTGCAATGATAGAGACAAAAAATGGAAGAGTTGGGGTAATCGATATCTGTTCAACATTTGAAAATGCTGCGAGAGCAGGGAGCCAGACCCCAAGAATCCCGGGACGACCGGGATTAAATGCGTTGCGGACTCATAATCTTTACAAGATCACAAAAGAACATGCGGCATATCTGGAAGAAATCAATAAAAATACAGGACTTAACAGTTTGAGAGAAAAACATCGTGCGCAGGGGTTTATACCGTCGCTTGCAGAGAACCGGATGGAATTTGGAACGATGGAATTTACTATTGTGGATAGCAATGAGCAGGAAGGACGATGGAGTTATTCTGATAAACGGGATGTGGAAAGAACATTAAATGGAATAAAAGAGGCATTGTATACCTGTGAGGCGGTGGTTATCATGAAACATACGCATGAGATAAAAGCCGATCAGGAATATCAAGCAGATTAATTTATGGAGGAATTTGCACATGCCTGTATTGATGCCGGTGCCTGTGCCGTGGTCGGAAGTGGAACACATCAGATGAAAGGAATTGAGTTTTATAAGGACTGTCCTATTTTTTACTGTCTTGGTAATTTTATATTTGAAAATGAGTTTGTGCGGGATCTTCCTGCTGATTATATGGAAAAATACGGGTTGCCGGAATCTGCATCCGGGGCAGAAGGAATTGCAAAAAGAAGTGCTAAGGCAAAGAAAACTCTGTATACGATACCGGAAGTTTATCAGACGGTTATTCCGTATTTTGAGATTATAGACGGAAAATGTGTAAAAACAGAACTTTTGCCGGTAAGCCTTGGATTTTATAAGGAAAGATACAAAAAGAATTTGCCGTATGTGGCAGATGAGATAGAAGCACTTGCAATATTAGAATATTTAAACCGGGTATGCAGACCATATGGGGTGGAATGGTGTTATAGTGGTGGTATAATGATACGGAGTAAATAGAGAAAGAAGGTAGATGTATTGGAGAGTATACAGCAGTATATCAAAGAACAGAAAACTTTATTAGAACAGACATTAAGGGAAATGGCACTGATAAAAGCACCGACGGGACATGAGAAAAAGAGAGCAGAATATTGCGTGGAATGGCTTCAGGCGCAGGGAATAGAAGAAGTACTGTCAGACGAATGCACAAATGTGATCGTGCCATGGAATATCCAATCTGGAAAGAATAACTGTATGTTTATGGCTCATTTAGATACCGTATTTTCGGAAGAAACAGAATTGATGATAAAGGAAAAAAAGGGGAAGTGGTGTTGTCCGGGAATTGGAGATGATACTGCAAATGCCGCAATATTATTGCTGCTGATCAAATATGTCCATGAAAAAGTGAAAAAAAGGTCCTGTGGTGTCTGGTTTGTATTTGATGTTGGGGAAGAAGGACTTGGAAATCTTGCAGGAAGCCGTAAACTGATGGAGTCCTATGGAAATCGTTTAAGGTGGGTAACCAGCTTTGATCTGTACACGCATCATATCTATACATCGAGTGTCGGTTCTTATCGTTATAGAATTGTAGTAAAGACGAAAGGAGGACATTCTTATCTTGATTTTGGCAATAAAAGTGCAGTTGCGGAAATGGCAGCACTGATTCATGAACTGTACGGTTATCAGCCTGTTGGCGCCGGGCATACTACATATAATGCCGGAGTCATTTCGGGAGGGACATCGGTAAATACGATTGCGCAGGAGTGCAGTATGCTGTATGAAGCACGTTCGGATGAGGCAGAAGCCCTGGTGGAATGCGAGAACTATTTGTATGAAACATTAAAAAAACGTAAGACAGATGATGTTCAGATTGAATGTAAAAAGATAGGAGAACGTCCCTGCATGGGAGTGGTCGATACAGAAAAAATTATGCGGATAGCACAAAAGTGCAGCGATCTGATAGAAAAAGTTACCGGAAAACGACCTGCATTTGGGCAGGCGTCCACGGATTGTAATATACCGTTAGCTATGGGAATTCCGTCTCTGTGTATTGGACTCATAGAAGGAGCAGGTGCGCATACATTAGAAGAATGGATTAACCCGGAATCTTTAACAAAAGGATTTCAAATTGCAGTAGGCGTGTTTGAAACAGTTACAGAAGAGCATTGACGGTGCAGATAGGAGCAGAACAAATGAAGGATGAAATTTTTTTCAGAGATAAGTTAGAGGATGAATGGGAAGCAAACGAGGTGTATGCTATTTTATCAGAGTGTGATAAGGATTTTGAACCGCCGTTATCGGAGCGGGGAAGCACTGTTCAAAAGACATGGGAGAAAAAATCTGGTGACGGTGTCAGAAATTACTTTAATGAGGTGGCAAAACAGCATACACTTTTATTAAAAAGAGAGAAGAAAATCATTGCTTTTCTGTCATTTCGTTCGATGGAAGAATGTGAGGCTTTAAAAGATTACAGGGATATCTGTTATTTTACCACACTCTGCATCAGAAAAGAGTACAGAGGCCAGGGGCTGGCACTGGTATTATATCAGAAAGCGAAAGAATATGTGGAAGAAAGCAGCAGATATACGGTAATGGCACTTAGGACCTGGAGTACGAACAAAGCACAGCTGCACCTGATGGAAAAAATGGATTTTCACTGTGAAACACGTCTGAAAAATGACAGAGGTGAGGGAATTGATACCTTATATTTTGTGAAAGAAATTACGGGAAAAGGAATCCGTGCATATGGATATACGATAGGAAATGGCAAGTGTGGAATTCGCAATACGATCACGGATGTGCCGGGAGTAAAGGTTGGGCATTATACGGTGAGGAAGGGAAAAAACCAGACTGGTGTTACAGTGATCATACCATGTGATGGTTTTGTCTATGAAAGGAAGCCACTTGCAGCGGTTTATGCATTAAATGGTTTTGGGAAGACGCAGGGAACGGTTCAGATTGAAGAACTCGGTGTATTAGAGACGCCGATCGCACTGACGAATACACTAAATGTAGGAAAGGCAGCAGATGGGCTTGTCACATTTACGGAAAAGGAATGCAGGAAGAACGGTAAAGAGTTAGTAAGCGTTAATCCAGTAGTAGGAGAGACGAATGACTCTAGAATTAATCAGATCACAGAACGGGTAATAGAGGCAGAAGATGTACTTTTCGCAATCGAGCACGCAGAAAAAAACTTTAAGCAGGGGGCAGTCGGTGCCGGAAGAGGAACAGTCTGTTTTGGATTAAAGGGTGGGATTGGTTCCGCATCAAGAATTTTAACGTTTGGCGGTAAAGAGTATACAATCGGTGTTTTGGTGCAGTCTAATTTTGGAAAAACGCAAGATCTTACCGTTGCCGGCGTACCGGTTGGCAGACAGATATGCACGAAAATGCAAAACAGTGCAAAAGAGGATAAGGGTTCCATCATGGTCATTGTGGGGACTGATCTGCCGCTTGGAGAGAGACAGTTAAAGAGAGTTTTAAAAAGAGCAGCAGTTGGGTTGATACGAACTGGTTCTTTTATGGGACATGGCAGTGGGGATGTATTTATTGGGTTTACCAATGCGAATGGGATACCGGATACGAAAGAAGAGCAGTTTCATATGATGAAATACTTCCCGGAAAATCAACTTGATAAGGTATTCCGGCTGGTGGCAGAGGCTGTGGAAGAATCTATTTTAAATTCATTGACGTGTGCAAAAGCGATGCCAGGGCGCGATGGTGAAATCTATCATAGTCTAAGTGAATTTTTGTAAAACAGAATAAATATCAGAAAATACAATGATATGGCGAAATACATAGGAAAAAATAGGTGAATTTACCTACGCAGCCGATTACACGATCGTCATTGTATGTATGCAACGAATGCCGCTTTGATAGGACGGCGAACTTGATGGGCAGAGCATGGCCCTTGCCTTTATACACCACGGGAAGGAGGACAGACGAAAATGGAAACTGAAAAAGTATATGCCATTTGCAAAAATATATCCCATGCTGGTGGCAAAGGCAGTCCGCAAGGGGCGGACACAGGGATCGCTCACTCGACCCGCAGCATCCGATAACCGATGCCGATGTGCGTTTGTATGTATTGCTGCCCATCTTTCCCGTTTTCCAGCTTTTTGCGCAGGGTTGCCATGAATACGCGCAGAGAAGCAATATCATTTTCCCAACTGCTGCCCCAAATCTGCTGCGTAATGTAGGTGTGTGTCAGAACCTTACCAACATTTTTGGAGAGCAGGCACAACAGTTTGTATTCGATGGGCGTTAGGTGCAGTTCTGCACCATCAAGATATGCGCAGCCTGCCGCATAGTCGATTTTCAGCGCACCGTTCGTAAAAATTGGGGTTTCCTGTGCCGTATCTGCTTTTATCAACGCTAACCTTCGCTGCGTCACCCGCAGTCGTGCCAACAGTTCATCCACGGAAAAAGGCTTCGTCAGGTAATCGTCCGCCCCGGCATCCAGCGCCCCGATTTTATCGGAATCCTCTGTCCTGGCGCTGATTACAATGATCGGCATATTCGACCACGAACGGATCTTTCGGATGATCTCCACGCCATCCATATCTGGAAGTCCAAGATCAAGCAGCACAATATCTGGATTGTGAGACAGCGCCTCCATTACGGCGCTTGCGCCGTTTTGCGCCGAAAGATACCTGTATTCGTGAGTTTTCAGCGTCGTAGTGATCAGATTGCGCACAGGGGTATCATCTTCTACAACAAGGATAAGTGGCTTATTCATTTAAGTTCACCTCACTAAGTGGTAATGTAAAGGAAAAGATGCAGCCATGCGGCGAATTGTTTTTCAGCGTTATTTCGCCATGATGTGCATGAATGATGGCTTGACAGAGCGTGAGCCCAAGTCCGAGGCTTCGGCGGCTGTCGCCAATCGGATTTCCCCCGGCAAAGAACATTTCAAAAACACGCTCCTTTAGTTCGTCCGGGATACCAGGGCCGTTATCGCTGACACAGATCTCAACCGCTTTTTTTTGCTGGATTGCCGTGATGCAGATGTTAGAGCCAGCCGTAGTATATTTGACTGCATTGTTCACCAGATTGATAAGCACCTGCACGATGAGTCCTGCATCCACCCGTATCAGCAGCGGCACGTCTCCGCAATCCACCGTGATGTGATGTTCTGTCGATCTTCGGTCGATATGCCGTAGCGCTTCCGACACAATATCGTCCACAACCTGATCGGAAAGACGCAGCTTGACGCTGCCGTCAGCGATTTTCGTAATGGAGAGCAAATTCTCAACCAGCTCGGTTAGCCACTGTGCATCGTCATGAATGTCCGTAAAAATCTGTTTCCGTGTTTGCTCATCCAGCATGTCATAGCTGTGCAGCAGTGTGTCGGCGTTTCCGGAAATAGAGGTCAGCGGTGTCCTGAGGTCATGAGAAATTGAACGCAGAAGATTAGCGCGAAGCTGTTCGTTCTTTGCAAGAACGGCAGCTTCTTCCTTTTCTCTGGCATTTCGCAGGTTATCCAGCGCCAGAGCGCACTCACCGAGAAGGGAGAACAGAACGCTGGATGTAAATGCGTCAGGCTGCGTTTGCTTTTCCATCGGAATCCCGACAACGCCGTAAATTTGCTGCTCAGTACGAATGGCAAGATACAGTCGTTTTGCTTTGGGAAAGTTTTGTGTCGTTGCTCCGGCACGTTTCCGGTTTTGCCAGACCCAGTCGATCACATCCTGTTCCGGGTCTGTGTCCGGGGCACTATATGGGCTGCTTGCGTCAGCCGGGTAAAGGATCCCTTTGGACAGCGCGCCTTCCTGTGCCGGATAAATCAGGATGTTCCGCTGCATGAGCTTTTGTATCTGCGTTGCGGTCATCCGGTAAACTTCCTCAGATGTTTCCGCCTTTTGAAGCTGCCTGTTCATATCAAAAAGCAGCTTTGTGCGATAAGCGTCCCGTGCGGATAGCTGCGCGTGGGCTTTGAGCTTGGCTGCAAGTGTACCGGTCAAAAGCGCAGCCATGAACATGACGGCAAAGGTTATGGGATATTTGCTTCCATAGGCGACCAAAGACAGCCTGGGTTCTGTCAGAAAATAATTGAACAAGATGACACTCAAAAAGGCGGACAGCACGCCGCAGGTATATCCGCTGGTAAAAGCGGAGGTCAGAAGCACACCCAGCAGATAAACCATGATGATATTGGCATCCGCAAAGCCAAGCCGCAGAAACAACCATCCGATGATCGTAGCGGCTGTCAGAATCCCGACAGTCAGAAGCAGTTCCCGGGCGGTTGGAAGCGCCGGGCGAACGGCGAAAAGTGGTTTCCTGGGATAGCTTTTATAGACCTCCGCATCCGGAATGATGTGAATGTCCATCTCCGGCGCAAGCGTAATGAGCTGTTCTGTCAGCGTCGGTTCGCTCCAGAAATGCCGTCGCTGCACGCCGCTGCGCCCAATTACGATTTTGGTCACATCGGAGAGCCGCGCATATTCCGCAATCTGCGTTGGTACATCTTCTCCATGTGTTGTGATGATCTCTGCACCAAGCTGCTGCGCAAGACGTATATTCGCCTGCAGTCGAGCGATATCTTCTGCGTTCATGCCAGAGTATCCGGGGGTCTGCACATAGAGCGCGGTAAGGCTTCCGCAAAATGCCTGCGCCATTTTCCCTGCCATTCGTACAATACGTTCATTGGATGGGGACGAGGACAGGCACACCAGAATATGCTCTTTTGATAGATTGTTTTCATTGTTCTGCACAGTTTCACCACCTCTTTTGATGGTATTATAGCACCAAAATGCGGCGGTTTCTATTGTGTCCAATCGGATTCGTTTCTGATTTTCGTACAGAAAGCGATCCAGCTGCTTCATCAGAAACCATCCGAACAGGAACGTTAGAGCCATCCCAACGATCAAAATGACATCTTTCACATTGTTTCACCGTCCGTTCAAATCCGGAAACACTTTTGCAGCGCCTTATATTCACCCAGCGCTAAAATGGTTATTTCTCCTGACAGCACCGTATCAGATGTAATTGAAACGTCGGTTTTTCCGGAATGTTTGATGCCAAGAATGTTAATGCCATACTTCCTGCGAATATTCAGTTCACCAACGCTTTTGCCAATCCACTCGTGTGGAACTTCTACTTCAAAAATGGCGTGCTGCCCGTCGATCTCCATGTAGTCGAAAATATGATCGGCAGTATATCGAATTGCTGCCCATTCTGCTACCTGCTTTTCCGGGTAGATCACATGGTCGGCTCCGTTGCGAAGCAGAAACTTTGCATGTACATCCCGCTCTGCACGCGACACTACACACTTCGCGCCAAGCTCCTTCAGAAGCGACGTCGTTTCCAGCGAATTCTGAAAGCTGCCGCCAATGGTCACGATGCAGACATCGAAATTTCTGATGCCAAGGGAGCGAAGAAACTCCGCGTTTGTACTGTCTCCAATTTGCGCGTTGGTGACGAGGTGAAGTACATCATTGATCCGTTCTTCGTTTGTATCGACTGCCATGATCTGATGCTCCAGCTGAGATAATTGCATAGCGATATGCCGTCCGAAGCGGCCTGCGCCAATCAATAAAATGTTTTTCATGTGTAAAGACTCCTTATCCAATCATTATTTTTTCCTGCGGCAGCTTTGCGCCGTTTATTTTTTTACCGGAAAACGCTGCATAAATGAGCGTAAGACCGCCGACTCTGCCCAGATACATGAGCATGATCAGCACTATTTGGGAAGGGAGATGCAGCTGAGGCGTGATACCCAGCGTCAATCCCACTGTTCCGACTGCCGAAGCCGTTTCATACAGGCATGCGGAAAGCGTCAAATCTTCATACACGCTGATAAAAACAGCGCCGCCAAAGAACAGTGTAAGGTACATTGTCAGAATGGTTGCGGCGGTCTTGACAGCGCTGAAATCAATCCTACGTCCGAAAAACTGAGCATTCTCCCGCTGACGAAAGGTTGCGGCAGTATTGGCAAGCAAGACCGCCAGTGTCGTTGTTTTTATTCCGCCTGCCGTAGAACCCGGAGAACCGCCAATGAGCATCAGAAGGATCATTATGCCCTGCGACGCACCGGACATTGCAGATAGCGTTACTGTGTTATAGCCCGCGGTCCTCGGCGTAACGGACTGAAAAAAAGATGCCAGCAGCCGCTTTCCGGTAGAAAGCGTGGAAAAGTCGGTGAAAAAGAAAAACGCGGCGGGCAAAAGAATTAAAAGACCTGTCGTGACAAGGATCACCTTACTCTGCATCCGGTAGCGATGAAGCCGCCACTTGTTTTCACAGACATCGTCCCATGTCAAAAAACCAATGCCGCCAACTACGATCAGCAGCATGATCGTGATATTGATTGTCGGACTGCCGGCATAGCCGGTAAGGGATGGATAGAGATTACTTTCTGTTCCAAGAATGTCAAATCCGGCGTTGCAGAATGCGGATATGGAATGAAACACTGCCATCCAGATGCCGCGCCATCCATAGTCATGGCAAAACACCGGCAGCATGGCCAGTGCGCCCAGCAGTTCGATCAAAAACGTTCCTCGCAAGATGAACCGTGTCAGACGGACGATTCCGCCGACCTTTGGCGCAGAAATTGCATCTTGCATGGTGCTGCGCTGCATCAGGGAGATTTTTCGCCCGGACAACAGCGCAAACGATGCTGCTACGGTTATGACGCCAAGTCCTCCGATCTGGATCAGTACCAGAATGATCGTCTGTCCGAAGCCGGACCAATAGCTTCCGGTATCTTGAACAACAAGTCCTGTGACGCAGACGGCAGAGGTCGCGGTAAACAGCGTTTCATTGAATGGCGTTACACATCCGGCTGTTGTGGAGATCGGAAGCATCAGCAGCAGTGCTCCGAGCAAAATGACCCCGGCAAACCCTAATGTGATAGTTTGAAAAGACGAAAGACGGTGCTTTCGACGGATGATTTTCTTTGGCATAAAGGCAGCTCCTTATTTCTGTGATAATTATATTTTATACGGCCAGAGATTTTAAGATCGGATAAGGGACGGGGACGTCGCATTAAGGTTGGATAAAGATGGCAGAGCGCGCATTCTATTGGATACCAGAAAAAACCTCTCCGCAGTCGGGAAACCGGCGGGAGAGGTTTTCTTTTTCGAAATTTATGGTATGTTTTTACACATTGCAGGCGTATGCAGCGTCCCGCGTCAGAATCCGAACCTTACAGTCTCTGCTGTACGTTGCGGATGTACGCTTCCTGCAGCTCGGGGCTCTTTGCAGGATCGATATCGTCCGGAAACTCGGCGTCGATGGTGGACACCTCCGGTCTGTAGTTTAAGCGAAGCGCGTGTTTCTCGATGTAATCCGTCGCTTTGTTATAAACCTCCTCCGTTACTCCGTTTAAGGTAATAGTATATAATTTTGACATCTGTGTATCCTCCGTTTCGTTGAAATTCAGCACCTCTGCTGATAGCTTCAGTATATACCTGTCGGGCAGATTTTAAAAGAGAAAAGGCTCATATTACCTATAGAAATAATAATGATAATTATTACTAATATTGTACAAAATAGACAAATCTAACAGAAATTTGTTGGATTTCATTTTATAAGATGGTAAAATAGCTTCAAAACGATGGGAAAATCCCGGTGGCGAGGACCGCAGAAATCAGGGGTCAGACCCCGGTCAAAACTGGAGATTTTTTACCTGAAAAATCGAAATTGTGAAGGAGATAAGTTTGAAATGAAGATTCGCAAGGCGGAGAAAAAGGATATCCCAAGAATTCTTGAACTGTTGGGACAGGTATTGCAGATCCATGCAGAGATCCGCCCGGATATTTTTATACCAGGTACCACCAAATATACCCTTTGTGAGTTGACGGAATTATTGAAGCAGGAGGATAAACCGGTCTATGTTGCTGTAGATGAGGACGATTTGTGCATGGGCTATGCCTTCTGTCAGCTCAGGGAACAGCCCTTTTCCACCAACATGGTGTCCTTTAAATCATTGTTTATTGATGACCTGTGCGTTGACAAGCAGGCACGAGGGCAGCACATTGGGGAAAGTCTGTTTGAATATGTGAAGCAACAGGCAAAGGAACTGGGCTGCTACGAAGTAACCCTGAACGTCTGGACAGGAAACACATCGGCAGAGCACTTCTACGAAAAAATGGGCATGAAAACAAAGGAACGGCAGATGGAATATATCCTGTGAGCCGGTTGGGTCAGACCCTGGTCAAAACCAGACACGACCTACGCTTTGTTTCGGGACGGTCAGTTTCTGACACAGAGTATCCAGTCAGATAAAAATCAGGAAGTTGTGGAGGATATAGGATCATGTCAAAAGAGGAGTATTTGATTACCGATACGCCGCTGAAAGCGCTGACGGTTTTTGCAATGCCAATGATTCTGGGAAGCTTTTTTCAGCAGGTATACAATATGGCTGACTCCATTATCGTCGGTCAGTTTGTGGGTTCTTCTGCGCTGGCGGCAGTTGGTGCCTGTGCAGCTCTGACCAATGTTTTCATTTGCGTGGCATTGGGGGCTGGTGTTGGTGCAGGTGTGCTTGTGAGCCGCTATTTCGGTGCCAGGGAGTATGGCAAAATGAAAACCATTGTGTCTACATCTCTGATCAGCTTTTTGGTTCTGAGTATCCTCCTGGGTGTCTTTGGCTTTTGGTTTTCCCATGGGATGATGAGCGGTTTACAGACTCCTGCCGATATTCTGAAGGAAGCAGTACTGTACCTGCGGGTCTATTTTGTGGGCTTTCCGTTTTTGTTCATGTACAATATTCTCTCTACCATGTTCACCGCCATCGGTGAATCAAAAATTCCGCTGGGGCTGCTGATCTTTTCCTCCATCCTGAATATTGGGATGGATCTTTGGATGGTAGCAGGTCTGGGGCTCGGCGTGTTCGGTGCCGCCCTTGCAACTTTGATCGCACAGGGCATTTCGGCTGTGCTTTCCTTTTTGATTTTTTTTAATCGGATGCGGCGGTATAAGAGTACCTTTTCCTGGTTTGACGGGCGGGAGCTGTGTTCCATGCTTCAAATTGCTGTTCCATCGGTTCTCCAGCAGTCTACCGTGTCTATCGGTATGATGATTGTACAGGCGGTGGTAAATCCCTTCGGCACGCAGGCACTGGCAGGATATGCGGCAACAATGCGGGTGGAGAATGTTTTTTCCCTGATTTTCGTGTCCATCGGGAATGCGGTTTCGCCGTATGTTTCCCAGAACCTTGGCGCAAACAAAACCCAGCGCATCAAAAAAGGCTACCATGCAGCATTGGTATTGGATGTGTGCTTTGCGGCGCTTGCTTTCCTTGTTATTGAAACGCTGCACACACAGATTTCCTCGCTATTCCTTGGAAAAGACGGAACAGCCCTGGCCTATCAGGTGTCCGGGGATTATATGAGATGGCTTGGTTACTTCTTTCTCTTTATGGGAATCAAAATGGCGACCGATGGAGTTCTTCGCGGACTCGGGATCATGCGGCCATTCCTTATTGCCAACATGGTAAACCTTGCGATTCGCCTGTCCGTGGCTTTGATCTGTGCACCGCGTTTTGGCATTGATTTCGTTTGGCTTGCTGTGCCGGCAGGCTGGCTTGCAAACTTCCTGGTTTCCTATGCGGCACTCAGAAAATCCTGGCCGACTGAGAAGGTGGAGCTATCTCAGTAAATTTGGAGGTCAGCACGGATTATTTTCTGATGGGCAAGTTTATTTGCTCTTTCTGATGGTGTATTTGTAGGAAGGGTGCAAAAGAGAAGAAATGGAGGACGCGATGCAGATATTTCACTACGGAAATCTCTCCGCTTCCACAGTCCTGATTCAGCCGGTAGACGATCATGATCTGGAGGAGATGGAAACGGAATTAAACGAGATCAGAAAACAGGGAAAGGCAGACTTTCAGTTGATTGCGGTGAAAGTGGACAATTGGAATCAGGATCTTTCGCCCTGGGAGGCGTCTGCAGTCTTTGGCAGAGAGGGCTTCGGAGACGGTGCGGGGGAGCTGCTGCAATTTCTTTTAGGGCAATGTGCGGATCGCAGAAAAACGTATTATATCGGTGGATATTCGTTGGCGGGATTATTCTCCCTTTGGGCGGCATATCAGACAGATATCTTTGCAGGTGTTGCAGCAGTATCTCCGTCTGTCTGGTTTCCGGGATTTCTGCAATATATGAAAGAACACGATATGAGAGCAAAGTCGGTGTATCTGAGTTTGGGAAACCGTGAAGAAAGAACCAGAAATCCGCTGATGGCAACCGTTGGGGACTGTATCCGGGAAGGGTATAATCTGTTAAAGATGCAGAAAATCCGAACGGTTTTGGAATGGAATCCGGGAAATCACTTCAAAGATGCCGGAATCCGGACAGCGAAAGGGTTTGCGTGGCTCATAAGGAATCAGGGGGCCGAGTAATCAGGGATCAGACCGCAATATGCTTTTTTAGGAGCCTATTTTACAGTGGCTTCTGCAGAACAGAAAGAAAACCTGCTCACTTCGGAAATGACGCTCCGTTCGGCGCTGCAGTTTTTGAATGTTCCGGGAGAAGTGATCCGAAAAGCCGATGAAATACTTTCGGAGATTCCGAACCGGAAATAATAATGATAATCATTACTATTGTTATGCAAAATAGACAAATCTAACAGTCATTCGTTGGATTTCATTTTATAAGATGGTAAAATAGCTTCAGAACGATGGGAAAATCCGTCGTAGAGGATCCGTCAATTATAGATATACAAACATGTAGCAGCAGGAGAAGGAGGAACGATGGACAGCATTTTTCACAGAATCAGTGTCCGCAGGTATGAAGACAAACATGTGGAAAAAGAAAAGTTGATGCAGATTTTGCGGGCGGGTATGCAGGCACCCAGCGCGTGCAACCAGCGCGTGCAACCAGCAGCCGTGGGAATTTTATGTGGTGACGAATCCGGAAAAGATCAAAGCGCTTTCCAAAGCGACGCCCTATGCGGGATGTGCAGCGAACGCGCCGGTCGTAATCGTGCCTGTATATCGGAAGGAAGGACTGATTGCTCCGGATTTTGCACAGATTGACCTTTCGATTGCACAGGAAAACATGTGGCTTGAAACGGATGCACAGGGGCTTGGCGGTGTGTGGATCGGAATCGCTCCGATGGAAGAATGGATGGAGGAAGTCCATAAGCTGCTGGAGCTGCCAAAAGAGGTGGCGGTATTTTCCCTGTTTGCGCTCGGATATCCGGCGGAAAGCCGCGCGCAGGAAGATCGCTTCCATCCGGAGCGGATTCATTTTCTGGAGTGAAACAGAGTTCGAATGCGGACGTGAGCCGTGTCAGGAGCCTATGACGAAAACATTCAAAAACGGAGAACAACATGATAACAGTATTATGCTATAAAAAATGCACCACCTGTCAGAAAGCATTCAAATGGCTGGATGCAAACGGCGTGGAGTACAAAGAGCGCGCGATCAAAGAAGAGAATCCAACCTATGAGGAACTCAAAACGTGGTATGAAAAGAGCGGACTGCCGCTGAAAAAATTTTTCAACACGAGCGGAATGCTCTATAAGGAGCTGGGATTAAAGGATAAGCTGCTGGAAATGTCCGAAGAAGAGCAGCTAAAGCTTCTTTCGACGGATGGAATGCTCGTGAAGCGTCCGCTCGTAGTCGGAGAGAAAACGGTGTTGACCGGATTTTCTGAAAAAACCTGGACAGAGCAGCTTTTAGGAAAAAACAGCTTAGGATGAGAAACAGCGGAAAGGAGCTGGGGTATGAAACTGTTATTTCGGCAGAGATTTTTTTCGTGGTTTGACAGTTACGATATTTACGATGAAGACGGCAATACGGTGTATGTGGTAAAAGGGCAGCTTTCCTGGGGACACTGCCTGAAAATCTTCGATGCGTCAGGACAGGAGCTGGGGACGGTCAAAGAAAAAATCCTGACCTGGCTGCCGAAGTTTGAACTGTATGAGGGCAGCAGCTACGTTGGATGTATCAGCAAGGAGCTGTCCTTTTTCAAACCCCGCTATGATATCGACTGCTGTGGCTGGCATGTAGAGGGCAGCTTTCTGGAATGGGATTATTCCATTACCGGGGCAGCAGGAGAGCAGGTAGCAGTGATTTCAAAAGAAATATTCCATATGACGGATACCTATGTTCTTGATATTGTCAATCCGATGAACGCGCTGCGAGTGCTGATGTTCGTGCTGGCGATCGACGCGGAAAAATGCTCTCGGAGTTCAAACTGAGTGCGCGGCAAAGAGAATCAGGTGTCAGAAGCCGGTCAAATCCTTCTGGGAAAGTCTGAATGATGAGTAATAGGAAGAGGTATGGTGAAACAGAATACGACAATCATTTATGAGAATACAGTTGCAGGGACATTCGTCCGCAGAATGAACCGATTCACGGCAGAGGTGCTGATTGACGGAGCACCGCAGATTGTTCATGTGAAAAATACAGGGCGTTTGCAGGAGCTTCTGATGCCGGAAGCAAAGGTAACACTGCAGAAGACATTGAACCCAAATCGAAAAACGGCATATGATCTGATTTCTGTATACAAACCAAAGCTAAAATGGGTGAATATCGACAGTCTGGCACCGAACGCTTTGATGAAGCAGCAGTTAATGAGTCTGAACTACGAGCTGGTGAAGCCAGAATATACCTATGGGGAATCCAGAATTGATTTTTATATGGAAAGAGACGGGGAAAGATTCCTGACGGAAGTAAAGGGCTGCACGCTGGCAGATGATTTGCATCTGGGAACCGGATTATTTCCGGATGCACCAACGGAGCGAGGCGTGAAGCACTTGCATGAACTGGCAAAAGCAGCAAAGGAAGGATATCATTGCTCAATTGCCTTTGTGATTCAGATGAATGGAATTCATCGGGTAATGCCAAACGAAGCGGCACAGCCAGAGTTTAAGGAAGCACTTGTGAAGGCTGCCAGGGAGGGGGTCCAGATCGTCTGCTACAGCTGCCATGTAGAGGCTGACAGCATAAAAATTACAGGCGTAGTGGAAGATACTTCAAGATTTGTGGAGGCACAGAGGAGGAAGTCGGAATGACTGGAGAAATGATGTGGGAGGCATATTGCCGTACAACGAATACGAATTGCAATACACGGCACGATATATGGAAGTTTTGCGGCGGCGGTGCGGCTGCTGACGAACTTGCGAATCTTGTACTCGCCGGAATAAAGACTGCAACTGCAAGCACAAAACTCGCCTATGAACTAGATGGTGAAAACTTGCCGGAAGTCGGGACATACAGTGTGATTCTTTTTGACAATGAGGAGGCGGCGTGTATCATCCGTGATACAAAAGTATCTGTTGTTCCGTTCAATCAAGTCAGCGCAGACCACGCTTTCAAAGAGGGGAAGATAACCGCAGCTTGAAAAAATGGCGCGAAGTGCATCGGAGAGCTTTTACTCCAGACTATAAGGCCGTTGGTTTGGATTTCGATGAAAAGGGAGATTGCGTCTTGGAAGAATTTGAAGTGGTATATCGGTAAAGCAAAATTCAGGTGAACGAAATCGCTGCACGATGGCCCGTCAAGGCTGTGGTGCAGTTTTCTCTTTAACCTAAAAAGAGGTCAGGGGTCAACCCTCCTCCCGGTCAAAACCGGTGGCACTGGCATTGAGAGAAGATGCAGATTATCAGAAACGATATTACAAAAATGAGCGTTGACGTAATCGTCAATGCTGCCAACAGTTCTCTTTTGGGCGGTGGTGTGAACGTCTGCATTTATCGTGCATTCGTGGTCAAAGGGACAGACCGTGCGTCAAACTCAAAAATCGGAATTTCAGGAGGTGTTTTTATGCCACAAATGAATAAGGGAGGAAAATTTATTTTCGGGAAATCACTCATTCGGACGGATGGAACATTGCGGATTCCACCGCAGGCAATGGAAGAATATCACATTGCAGATGAAGGAAAAGTATATCTTTTTACCGGAAGTAAGATTACCGGTGGCTTCTGCGTCACCCGGAAAGGCCTTTTGCATCCGTCAAAACTTGGTCACATTTTGGACGATACTCCACCGTTGCTTGACTACTCAGCAGGTTCTGGCGAATTTATCAAATACAAGGGGCGTTCCTACTGCTGGGTAGAGATTTCACAGGAGGGGCAAATTCTTCTTACGAAGAAAATGATGGATTTTTTGAAGGTGAGACCCGGAATGGAGCTGCTCTCTATCCGCAGTAGCGACATCGCGTTTACGATGGGAGCTAAAGGACCGCTATTGGAAAAAGCAGAAAACTATGATGGTGAAATTCCGCTTTTTTAAGTGTAACAATTTGAATTTGTAGAATAGAGGAATTATGATGTTTGATAAGCACAAAAGGGAATCATTGCTATTGCGGGACTTATTAAAGAAATTGATAATTATTGTGATAGGTTCCATTGTTGCAGCCTATGGCATTACACTTGCACTGTATGCAGGATTTGGTGGCGCCACGCTCGCAGTGCTATGGCAGGGTATTGCTGAAACGTTTCACTTGAGCATCGGTATGGCATCTTTTGTTGTAGCAGTGGGGATGATTTTGTTTGCATTAATTTACGATAAAAGTCAAATCCATATTGGGACGGTGCTATATCAAATTGTATACAGCACCTGTGTGGATGTATTTGCCACCTGCCATGTCTACAGTACATATCGATGGTTCAACTTCTTTATCATGTTGCTGGGTGTTATTTTGTTTGCTGTCGGGACCGGACTATATGCGTCTGCCTCACTTGGTCGTGGCTCTTATGAAGCAGTTACTTTTGCCTTGGCAGAAAAGAACAACTGGCAAGTTAAAATTGTTCGAATAGCATTAGATATTCTGGTTGTGATAATAGGTGTTTTGCTTGGCGGGAAGTTTGGCATATGCACAATCATTACAGTTATCATTTCAGGCCCGATTATCCAATTTGTTAATGCGAAAGCAAAACGAATTTTAAAGATATAATAGCAAAGAAACCTACAACTTCAAGTTTGGAGAATTGAGAAAATCGGAATTTTGGAGGTTATTATGGCTTTTGATTTTAAAAAAGAGTATAAAGAATTCTATATGCCGAAGAACAAACCAGAGATTGTAAATGTACCTAAGGCAAATTATATTGCAGTTAGAGGAAAAGGCAATCCAAATGAAGAAGGCGGAGCATATCAACAAGCAATCAGTGTTCTATATGCTGTTGCATACACATTAAAAATGAGTTACAAGACTGATTATAAAATTGAAGGATTTTTTGAATATGTTGTTCCGCCATTGGAAGGTTTTTGGTGGCAGGATGATGTCGAGAGTGTAGATTATACAAATAAGTCTGCTTTCAGCTGGATTTCTGTTATCCGTTTGCCTGATTTCATTTCTAAAGCTGATTTTGACTGGGCGGTAGAAACAGCAACGAAAAAGAAGAAACTTGATTGTTCGTCAGCAGAGTATCTTACGATTGATGAGGGATTATGCGTTCAAATTATGCATATAGGTTCTTTTGATAATGAGCCAGCAACTGTTGCGCTTATGGATACTTATTTAGAACAAAATGGATATGTTAATGATATTAACAAAGATAGGTTGCACCACGAGATTTATATGTCTGATGCAAGAAAGGTTGCCCCAGAAAAATGGAAAACTGTAATTAGACATCCAATTAAGAAAGCGTAAAATTCCCGTTTATTGGGAAGTCGCAGAGAACGAAAAATCGGAAGTTGTGGAGAAATTTCCTGAACTTTCCTTATTTTATAGGCTTTCCAGCCCCTTAGATAGTGAAATGATATGTATTTTCCCTTATTTTTGCCCTTGTGAGGAATCCGCAAGGGAAATAAGGGAAATTTTATGCCAAAGTATGTAAGAGAAGTTGCCAGTGGCAAGTTCTCTGCATTTAAGCATTGCTCGCTACTTTATCAAGAAGTCTTGCGGAATCCCGTTTAGCTTTTCTTGTTGAGTGAGCGTAAATATTCATTGTGGTACTGACATCGGAATGTCCTAACAACTCCTGTACATCTTTCGGAGCCGCTCCATTCGAGAGCAGGTTGCTGGTATAGGTGTGTCTAATTCATGGAACTCGATTTTCGATTTTTATTGAACTATTTCTTGGTTTTCTGAGATAAATCAAGAAATAGTTCTTTTCTATTCACCGTGTCAATGATATACTGAAAATAACGATTTGTTGTTGAGGTATATGCGATGCTGCCCTACACAGGTGATTACACGGAACATTTTGATTCCGAAAAGCCAAGCCTTACATTCTATTCCTTTACCCCGCGTCCCTTGATGCGCGGGGGTATGTATCAGATGGATGACGAATTGGCTGCCTTGCTGATAGAGGCCCACAGGAACATTGGTTTTCTGGAAGGGCTTGTTGAGTATGCTCCGAATAAAGAAGCATTTGCGGAGCTGATGTTTTTGAAAGAGTGTACCTATTCCCATATGATCGACTACGATGGTCCCGATCTCAAAGAAATACTCACTATCCGCGGCACCGACAAAGGGAATATAACTCCCATCATGAACTTGGAGGCGGCCTACAGCGCAGCGGCAAATTTGGAGATCCACGCTCCTGACTTGAGCCAGATCTGCGGCATCGCACTTAATGGAGAATCAGAGAATACCCCGATAGATGTTAGGGCGCATCAAACTTTTTGGCTGGGAGCAAAGACGAATCTTAAAGGATACAACCCTACAGCACCGGATGCTGTACTCCCTGCACTAGCTGATATTTCTGCATATCTCTATAACGACCATAATACTGATCCGTTGATTAAGGCAGCACTGGTACATTACCAATTTGAAATGATCCATCCATTTGAACGGTATAACGGTATTGTCGGACGAATCCTTGTGCCAATGGTTCTGCGAGCTGTTATTGGAGATGCAAGGCAACTGATATGCTTGTCCGAGTGTTTGTACCACAACAAAAATGAATATTTCGATCTCCTTAGGTCGACACAGTACAGCGGGGGATATATCCGATGGATCAAGTTCTTTGTAAATGCTGTGGGACAAGCAGCAAAGCGATCGGCGGAACAATTGATTCAGTATGAACAGGCTATTGCCGAAGCCGAGGATCGACTGATACACATCGGAAACCTGCCTAAAAGTGTCTATTCTGTCCTCGAACACTTAAAAAGATTTCCGATAACAACAGTTTCGTCCGCTGCGAAGCATACAGGCTTATCATTTAATTCGGTTTCAAAAGCAATGAGTATGATGTTGGAACATGATATTGTTATACAGTCGGGTAATGATATAAGAAATCGCATATGGATACATAAATCAATCGGTCAAACATAAAGTATGTTTTCTCATGATAGGAGGTAACAAGTTGATAAGTCCTGATTTGCCAATCACAAAATCTACCGAAGACAAATTGAACAGGGGTGAATTTGCTAAAAGTCTTGCAAAAACAATATCACAATATTCTTTTCCGTCTTCATTTACCATTGGCTTATATGGGGAATGGGGAAGTGGGAAGACATCTCTTGTAAATATGATGCTTGAAGCTGTAGAGGATATAGACAATAATGCCATAATTCTTAGATTCAACCCATGGTTATGCTCTGATCCCAAGCAACTCATCACCCAGTTTTTCATGCAAATGGCCACGGCGATAAAACTTAAAAAACCAAAGGCAGAGAAGGCATGGGAATTAATAGATCAGTATGCGGATGTATTTGACGCGGCAAGTCTTATTCCTGGCGCTGGAACAATTATTGCCACACTTGGTAAAACATTGGCAAAAGAGGCAAATGAACGGGTTGAGCAACGAACAAAAGATTTACAGGAAAGCAAAAATCAAATCGTCAACAAGATGATGGAAGAAAACATAAAAATAATTGTTTCCATTGATGACATTGATCGGCTTTCAGAAGAAGAGATTATCGCTGTTTTCCAACTGGTTAAAGCATTGGCCGATTTTCCAAATACCGTTTATATTCTGGCATTTGATTATGATGTTGTAGTTCATGCGCTCAGCAAAGTACAATATGGTGATGGCAAAGAATACTTGGAAAAAATAATCCAGGTACCTTTTGAAATCCCCGCACCAAGTATAGCCAATATACATGAGGCGCTATTTTCGAAGCTTGATTCCATTCTTGGAGATATTCCGGAAGAACGATGGGCTAAAACAACGTGGGCAGAACTCTTTCAATTCGGACTTCAAAACTATATCAAATCTATCCGAGATGTTATTCGCTATACAAATGTATTCTTGTTGAAATATGAACTTTTGAAGGATGAAACAGATCCTGTTGATCTGCTTGGTCTTACTGCCTTGCAGGTATTCGAGCCATCTCTCTATTCAAAATTACCGAGCTATAAAGATATATTATGTGGAGCGGATCATAGCTACTCATACGAACGACAAAAAGCAGATGAAGAAAAGGTAAAGAAATCCGTTTCTTTACTGATGCCCAACGATGGAACAATTACAAATGAGGACGCTGCAAACAAGATACTTGGCATTCTATTTCCAAGAACAAAAACAGCCACAGGCATATCATACAGTATTGGCAGGAGTTACTCTCATCGGGATTTTATAATTAATAACAATATTGCCACTCCTGAGTGTTTTGACAGATACTTCGCTTTAACTCTTGAAAATGATGCTATTCCTACCAGTGTAATGAAACACATAATTTACGAAGCAAGCGAAGGTGAGTTTACGGCAGAGATGATGCGACTCTATCGGGAAGGTAAAATTGTACGCCTGCTTGAAGAAATAGAGGCATATGTTAACAGAGAACATTCAGCAAAGCTTCCCGTTAAAAGAGCAGCTTTGATAATAACCGCACTTGTTAGTAATTGGAGTTCCTTTGAGGTTGATGACAGAGGCTTCTTCTCCGTTCCATTTGCATGGAGACTTCTTTTCTGCGTTGATCCACTATTAAAAGCAATGGATTCGACAGCTCGGTTCCTTTGTATTCATTCAGTTTTTGAAGATAAAGATGTTCAGCCATCAACATTAGCACTATTACTTCAAGATTTTGAAACCCAACTTGGCCGCTTTACAGAAGACTCGTCTATTAGAGATGATGTGATGTTTTCATTGGAAGAGGTTCTAGAATTAGAAATGATTTTTAAGAGTCGGGCCATTGATGCGATAGATTCCGGCGCTGCTTTAAGGCAGTATCATGGCTTAGAGTTTTTGTGGATGTTAGGAAATGTAGACGCAGAACTTGCGGATAATAAAAAGAAATCTCTTGTCTCAGACGATATTTCACTCGTAAAAGTTGTGAGTTATTGTACTTCACGAGGAACTGTGGCAACAAAAATAGTTGCTAAGACACGGGACGTGAAACGACAGGCTATTGGGGAATTCATTGATGTTGGTGAGGCTTATCGGCGCATTAAGGCATTTGCAGCTACCAGCCAATTTTTCTCGCTTCCTAAAGATGACCAGATGAATGCCATAGCATTTATCCTCGTTACAGAGCGAACTCCTTCCGAGTCCGTAATGAAAGACTGTATAGCTGAAGATGTTATTGAAAAAGCATTGAATCAATTGCGAGAAAACGCTACTAACGAGTAATCCACATTGTATCTAAGGAAAGGAAAAAAAGAAGTACAATTTAGCAGACACTGTCTGTTGAATCGGAGGGAAAGGATGCTGATAGCATAGCTGCTGAGAATTCCAGACACCGACTGGATTTCTCCGGCCAAACTTATATGCATAGGGAAAATACACAAAAACAGAAATCCCAGACTATCAAGTTATCGTTGATGGTTTGGGATTTCTGCTTTTGCAGGAATATATTTTTTGTCGTGTGCTTGACATACGGGTGACGTAACTGGTGGAAGTGAAAATCTTCAAATCCTTCCAGCTTCTTTGACACTGACCTGCAAACAATGCCGAGTGTACTCGGCAGTTCCAGACTGCCATCCGGTCTTAGGCAGACAAAGGAGATTTCCTTATAATCTGCCGGGACTTCCTGTGTTCCGTCAAGGTGATAGTATTCATAACACACCCTGTTTTTTACATGAACTTCTTTGTAGTAGTTGCGGTGGTAAAGTTCTCCGTACTGCATCCGGCTTTTCAGTTGTTCCCGTTTTGCTGCTTTTAATATTTCAGTCAGCGTATCTCCAAAATCAACAATCCTTACTTTCTTTCGCTTCGTTGTACCAATCACATTTTTGTGTTTCGTACCGTCATAACGGATACTGCGTTTTATGGTCAGGCATTGTTCTTCAAGGTTGATGTCCTGCCATGTAAGACCACAGGTTTCCCCGATACGAAGTCCTGCATAATATGCGATCTGGATCGGCAGAATTGCAGGTGGATTTTTCTTTTCCAGATACTTGATAAGTCGCTCATAATCCTCGTGTGAAATCGGCTGTGTGCCTTCTTCGACTTCATCATCGGAAAAGAGGTCAACTTCTTCTGCCTGCTTTTTCAGCTTAATATACTGCATCGGATTGAAACTGATTAACTGCTTTGGAAATACTGCAAAACGGAATGATTGCTGTAACACTGCGGAAAAAGAGTGGATATAATCTTTGCTGTATCCTTTCTATCAGAGAATAAGTGAGAAGGTGTCAAAGGAAAGAAAATAGTTGTCGGAAACGCTGAGAAGAAATTATTCTCAGCGTTTTTTGAACATTACTATAATGTCAAGGAATCTTCTGCATCTACCCACATCTGTAGTTACAGTTCAGCCTTGCGGCTGAAACCCGAGGGAGTTTCCAATGCGGCGGATGCCATGGCAGCCATTGAGAAATTCGTATTTGAAGAAGAGATGGTGACACTGCCGCAGCTGGTGGAGATCCTGAAAAATAACTGGGAGGGAAATCAGGTTCTGCAGATGAAGATGATAAATGAAGGGGCGAAATTCGGAAACGGACAAAAAGAAGCTGGCAATCTGGCCTGCGAGATGGTAAACTATTTTATGGAACGGGTAGAGGCATACAACAGCCGGTATGGCGATCTTATCTTTTCCCCGTATATCGCTACATTTTCCTGGATTGTGAACATCGGAAAGCGGATAGGAGCCTCCGCAGACGGCCGTATGTCTAAGGATCCCATTGCCGCTAACATGTCTCCGGTTCTGTCCAGGGATGTATCAGGCCCCATGGCGGCTCTGAATTCTTATCTGAAGCTGTCTACGGATTCTCTCGAGTAAATAGTACTCGCTATCCGCATCCTCTGCACGCCTGCGGAGCTAGACGCAGGCACCGCTGCGCCGTCGATTCGCAGACGCACAGCTGACACGGATATCAAGCACTATTTACTTCGAGATTAATGCAATGATGTATTAGACGGGAAAGGACAGAGACGTAACAGGTAAAGAAAGGAGAGAAAATATAATGGAAAATATACACGAAAACGGAACATTTCAGTTGCATAACAAAGTGGAGATCCCTCAGGTGGGCTTCGGCACATGGCAGATGCCGGACGGAGAGACAGCGGCAGATGCGGTAATGCACGCCATAGAGGCAGGATACACCCATATAGATACGGCGGCGGTATATCACAACGAGATTGGGGTGGGAGCCGGAATCCGCATGTCGGGAGTGCCGAGAGAAAAGCTGTTTGTGACCAGCAAGCTGTGGAACGATGTGAGAGGCTATGAGGAAACCCTGAAAGCCTTTGATGCCTCCTTAAAAAGGCTGGCCCTGGATTATCTGGATCTGTACCTGATCCATTGGCCCCGTCCCCTGGCTTTCAGGGATACCTACCAGGAGGTAAACCGGGAGACCTGGAAGGCCTTTGAATATCTGTTGGAAAAAGGGTATGTACGGGCCATCGGTGTAAGCAATTTTCTCCCGGTGCATATGGAGGCGCTGCTGAAAACAGCACAGGTCATTCCTATGGTAGACCAGATTGAGTTCCATCCCGGCTGGATGCAGCCGGAAACGGCGGCCTTCTGCAAAGAGCATGACATCCTGGTGGAGGCGTGGAGTCCCCTTGGTTCCGGAAAGCTTTTGGAAGATCCAAAGCTGAAGGAGTTTGGACAGAAATACGGCCGGTCCACAGCCCAGATCTGTCTGCGGTGGTGCCTGCAGAAAGGACATCTTCCTCTGCCCAAATCCGTTACCCCTGTGAGGATTAAGGAGAATCTGCAGCTTTTTGATTTTCAGATATCCCAGGAGGACATGGCAGTGATAGATAAGCTGGAATGCGTAGGCCGGACAGGCTCTGATCCGGACAATGCAAAATTCTGAGATGGTTAAAAGGGCATCGACCATCCAGGAAACTGATTGGATAAAAAGATAAGAAGACCTGCCGTACCGGAATTTCCAAGTCTGGTATGCCAGGTCTTTTTCGGTTATCTTCAGGGTGATCGGAAAATGTGTAAAAACAAGGTTGTAAATGCCGGAAAAACCACCCTAATCACTCGCTTGCTGCCTGTTTTGACCGACTATGGCTTGAAGGTTGCCACTGTCAAGCACGACGGGCATGAATTTGAAGGGGATGTGCCGGGGACGGATACCTACAGGCATATGAAAGCCGGAGCCTTTGGGACGGCAGTGTTTTATAAATACGCGAAGCAGGAAGAGGCCCTGTTAAACCGTCTGGAAAAATACCGTGAAAACCATTTGCTGTTCATAAAGCGTTCTGAGGTACCATTTGATAATAATATATCAGAACGGGATCTGAGGAAAGTAAAGAACCGTCAAAAAATGGCAGGCGGATTCCGTAAGAAACAGGGGAAGGAGATGTATTGCCGAATCCTAAGCATCGTAGAAACCTTAAAACGGCGTAAAATGAATCTAATGGAGAACATCAAACAGATCTTTATAGGAACACCGGCTATTTTCTAGCCGGTGTTAAATGTGTTGTTTCAGCCGCAAGGCTGAACTGTAACCATCTGTAAATTCCCATCAAGATACAGTCTAGCATATTCTAGTGGTTCATCAATGGCAAGTGTGTTTAATGCACAATCTGATCCGGGTGTGGTTCTCAAATTCTTTTCTGCTTCCCAGCAGTCAATGCGAAGCATATAGTCTGCACTGGTATAAACATCAATGCTGTTTCGTCCGGGATTATATTCTGCAAATATTGTTCTTATCGTATCTTATCTCCTTATCGTTCAATCAATTATTTGCTACAAAAATCAGAAGCATTTCAATCAGTTCACCATGTCACTTTTATTTTGTGTTATACTGTTTTATATAATTTTTTTGGTCTCCGCTGCCGCTTCGGTCGGCACAGAGCAGAGGTCCACCGGACCTCTTGTGCCCTTGTATTTTCCCTTATCAGAGTTCGTAAACACTGGTGGGACGATATAACACAAGGGAAACAATAAGGGAAAGCTCACCTGCGACAAATCCAGTGTTTTCAATGGTTTGCGGAGAATTTAATAACAAAATATAACAGTTATTAAATTTCTTAAAACAGGTGAAATCTCAATCGGAATTTATAAAGGAGAATATTGATGAAATTATTTTTATGTTCGCACTTTTCAAGTGTAGGAAGTCTGATAAAGGAAGAAATTGA
>ERZ1023972.95-NODE-95-length-30961-cov-20.040154_pt1 | contig 30961 bp, 32 predicted proteins | sample MGYA00380431_ERZ1023972 | MGnify/ENA primary metagenome ERZ1023972 (study PRJEB33179, sample SAMN07449053) | human gut metagenome | biome: Human-gut; feature: Human associated habitat; material: Faeces | host: Homo sapiens | place: India:Kasaragod | collected... | reverse complement strand
CGCAGAGCCGATAACGCATTAGGTCAAAAAACCTATGTGTTATCGGCTTTTTTATTTAATATTGCGCAAAAGCCGCTGTTCCCTATTATAGAATGGATTGCGGGTAGTGTATTAAAGTCGCCCTTTTTTAAGGATACGGCGGTATCGGGGAGGTATCGCCGTGTCCATTTTTATTTACTGTAACCCGCCTAATGCTTTGCGGTCAAAAAAAGCTATGCTCCGCAAGCGGGATATTCCGGCTATGAATGTGAACTGTCAATACATTTAGCTACTGCTTACATTTCCTTTGCGCCCGTCCGCGTCTTGCGGACGGGCGCATTTTGCTTTTTTCAACTTTTTTCTGAAAAGCGCACTCAAGAGCCATCTCCCGAACGGGTACGGAGCGAAAGGGGCAGAGAGGACAAACCCTTAACTCCCGTCCTCTACTCCACGCGGGAAGGAGGTGAACTCTATGGAGCTATCTTCTTCCGACAAGGAAAGAATACAACATCAGTACGACGCATTAGCAAAGAAAACTTTGGTCGGCGAAGCGAAAAGCCACCGCCGCACTCTTGCGAAACGCGCAGCACGCGAAGTTACTTTTTCGGATTTGAGCGAAAGCGAACTCGCGCAGCTTTTCACAACGGACGAATACGAAAGCGATTATTTCCGTTTTCAAGTGTCCGGCTTTGATGTACTCGTCAAAAATGAACTGCTTGCCGAAGCCCTTAACGCTTTGCCCGAAAGGAAACGCGACATTATCCTTTTGTCCTACTTCTTGGATATGAGCGACGCGGAAATTGGCGAACTGCTGAATGTTGTACGCACGACGGTTTTCCGGCACAGGAAATCCGCGCTTGCGAAAATCAAACAGTATTTGGAGGGAAAAGCAGATGATGAATACCGTTAGGAAGTCTGAAAATCTGTTGCCGTTCCCTGTCATTTCCGCAGCGGCAAACGGCGACACAACCGCCATGTGCGCGATCTTGAAGCACTACGAGGGTTACATAGCGAAACTTTGTACCCGCACGCTGAAAGACGACGCGGGCAATACCTATTCCTATGTGGACGAGGAAATGCGTAACAGGCTGCAAGTGCGCCTTATTACCCGCACCCTTGCTTTTCATGTAGGATAATCTTTTAGCCCATGCGGGGAGCGTGTCCCCTTTCCACGCTTCCCGTTATGGGCTATTTGTCGTTCCGCAAAAGCATATCCGCTGTTGATGTGCTTTTGCAGGCCGACAAAGCCTATTGTTCTTTGACAAAGAAAGCGGCCTTTGGTGCGCAGCATAACAGGCAAACGGGTACATTCCGTCTGTACCGAGCCAGTCGGCGGGTACGCCATGACAGCTTTTCCCCATAGGGGAAAAGCCGAGCGAGAACTACCGCGCCGTAAAACAGGTTTAGCAGCTTGTGGGCGACGACATACAAGGCGGCACAATGATACTCCCGCGTTGAACACCCTCAAAGTATTGCGCGGCGCACCCATAAGCATGGGCCGGGGTGAAACTCCCGTGAGGTTGCAGCTAACAACCGCCCGTTTTTGCCTTTTGACGAATATAGTTTATCCATACAGGAAAAGGAGGTTTTTCTAATGGATAAAAAACAGACAATTACAACCGAACGCAAAATAGGGAAAATCACCTATCTTGTTCAAGCGTTGCCGAGTGAAAAGGCAACCGATACAATCCATAAAAAGATTGAGAAACTCATTGTAAAGGATTTGCAGAAAAAGCCCGGAAATCCGGGATTTTTAGCGTCCGAGTAGTGCATTAGGCGGCGGGATATGGTATAATGATAGCAACACATTATACCTGTTTATTCGGCTGTCGGAAAGGAGGACTAATGTTACAGTCGAATAAAATCACCGCCCTTTACTGCCGTTTAAGTCAAGAGGATATGCAAGCCGGAGAAAGCGGAAGCATACAGCACCAAAAAATGATACTTCAACGCTATGCGGACGAACACCATTTTTTGAACACAAAGTTTTTTGTGGACGACGGATTTTCCGGCGTGAGTTTTGAGCGCGAGGGGCTGCAAGCGATGTTGCAGGAAGTGGAAGCCGGACGAGTGGCGACGGTCATTACCAAAGACCTTTCCCGTCTTGGCAGAAACTATCTGAAAACGGGCGAACTCATAGAGATTGTATTTCCCGAAAACGGAGTACGCTATATCGCGATCAACGACGGAGTTGACACAGCGCGGGAGGATAACGAGTTTACCCCCTTGCGGAACTGGTTTAACGAGTTTTACGCCCGCGACACAAGCAAGAAAATCCGCGCAGTTAAACAGGCACAGGCGCAAAAAGGCGAGCGCGTCAACGGGGAATATCCATACGGCTATATCCCAGACCCGAACAACCGCCACCACCTTATACCCGACCCGGAAACCGCGCCGATTGTCAAACAGGTTTTCGCTATGTTTGTTAGCGGCGTGCGTATGTGCGAAATCCAAAAATGGCTTGCGGAAAACAAAGTCTTGACGATTGGAGCGTTGCGCTATCAGCGTACAGGACAGGCGCGGTATCAGCGGGCAATGATCGCCCCCTATACTTGGCCGGACAAAACGCTCTATGACATATTAGCAAGGCAGGAATATTTAGGGCATACCATAACCGCGAAAACTCACAAGGTATCCTACAAGTCGAAAAAGACCCGGAAGAACGAAGAAGAACAACGCTATTTCTTCCCAAACACCCATGAGCCGCTTGTTGACGAGGAAACCTTTGAACTTGCGCAAAAGCGGATTGCTACCCGCCACCGCCCGACAAAAGCAGCGGAGATTGATATTTTTTCCGGCTTGCTGTTTTGCGCTGGTTGCAGACATAAGATGTATTACCAACAGGGCGTAAATATCGAGCCGCGCAAGTTTTCCTATTCTTGCGGCGCATGGCGCAACAGGGCAAGGACAGGCAGCGAGTGTACCTCTCATTATATCCGCAAAAACGTACTTCTTGATTTAGTGCTGGAAGATATGCGGCGGGTTTTGCGGTATGTTAAGGAACACGAACAGGACTTTATCTGTAAAGCTACCGAGTACGGCGACATGGAAGCGAGAAAGGCATTAGCGCAGCAGCAAAAGGAACTTTTCAAAGCACAGGCGCGTATGACCGAACTTGACACGCTTTTCCGCAAGCTGTATGAGGACAACGCATTAGGCAGACTGACAGATGAACGGTTTGTGTTTCTAACTTCCGGCTATGAGGACGAAAAGAAATCCCTTGCCGCAAGGATAGACGAGTTACAACAGCAGATCGCAACCGTTACCGAGCGAAAAAGGGATATATCAAGGTTTATTCAGATTGTCGGGAAATACAGCGACATACAGGAATTGACCTATGAAAACGTCCATGAGTTTATCGACCGTATTTTGATACATGAATTAGACCGGGAAACCAACACCCGGAAAATCGAAATCCATTATAGCTTTGTCGGACAGGTTGATACCGAGCAGGAGCCGACGCAAGTTGTCAACCATGACCGCCGCAACATGGTAGATGTAAAAAGTATCGCTATCTAACCCCAGCAAAGAACACTCCCGAATATCCGTCATCCACGAACACCTCAATATTTCTGAACCCGTTCTCAATTGCATATTTCATAAGCATTGCCTTTTGATTCTCTATACTGTTGCTGTCACCCTCTTTTTCATCTTCCTGTGACAGCCTGCAATAGAGAGCTGTGATTTTTTCTTCTGTTGTAATTAAATTATCCATTTGTTCTCCTTGTCTGTATCAAACCGCTTTAGAGTAATTTTTCGCAACGCAATCATACTCCTAAGCGGTTTGAATATCCAGACCAAATTTCAAATATTATGATACTTCTTCAATTTCCTGCATCATAAGATATTTCAAGTTATCCTCTGCCGTCCGATTCGAATTCATATCAAAGATTGAGTTGACAGAGTATGTAACTCCGTTTATCCTGTAATCTTTGTGTGAAATCATTTTGTTATCTTCCACAATAACCATTCTGCTTCGTTTCAGATGACCGGCTACCGCAGAGTTATAATTTTCTTCCTTTGGAATTCTGAAGTCATTAATATCTTTCATTAAACCTCCGTTCTGATGAAGCTACATATTCAGATTAAATCCCATTTCTTCATCTTCGTATTCAATATTTTCTTCTTTTGATATTGCACCTGCAATCAATCCGGCAGTAAGTCCAAGTAAAGTACCAATATCACTGCCGTTTTGCTCGGCTGCAATCCGCTTTCTGCGTTCTTCTTCATCCTCCGACTCATCATCAATTATCCGAAAAAGTGATTCAGCAAGAGAGTTGACACCGCCGAGGACAGCACGGTTAACGCTATCCATTTTAAAGTTGTCATTAGAGTTGACCTCTTCAACTGTGACGCTATTGCTGACTCCAACTCCTGACCTTTTTGCAAGGTATTGTTCAAAAATTCCTCTTGACTCTTCCCAGCCTGTTCTAAAATTTTCGTCATATGCGTCTGTGTAGATTTGATTTCTTTCAGAGTATGTTCCGAAACTTTCTTCAGTTCCGTCTGGCAGTTCTGCGAGATTGTTTTCATATTGTCTTTGTTGATTTCCAGAATTCTCTCCAGATAGTCCACCATCTGGTCGTCCGTTGAGATTTTTGAAATCATATTGTACAGCTCCGGCTGAAAGGTTATTGCCGTTCTCAACAGGGTGAGTTCTTCCTCTCTGACCTGTGACGGAATCGAAATCACTTTCGTTTCTCCCGAGAGCAGTTCTATCGCTGTCAGTGAGTTGCTGTTCCTCTGTTTTAGACTTTCCAAAATATTGTTTTTGCCTGTATCTGAATTCATTTTCCATACTTCCTTTCAAATATTTATCGTTGTGCAGTTTAATATCTCTGCACTTCATTTTGTTCGGGCATTGATAGGTAATGTATTTCCTGTCGTTTGTCCAAGTCACCGAATAACCCATAATTGACATTGCGTTTATGAAATCCTCCTTGCTTCCGCTTATGTTCATAGCTTTGTCTATGTCATTCATCAGTTTGAATTTCCAGCTCTGACCTTTGACTGCGGTGCGGTATTCTCTTGTTGAGATTTTCATACCGTCCTTGCTGTAAGGCTCAAGAGTTGAAAGATTATGCTGTCTGCATATTTCATCACTTAATGCTCGTAATGATTTGAGTGTGTTTGGATTCTGCCGAAGCTTTTTACCGTTTTCAAAGCTGACAGAGTTGATTACAAAGTGAGAATGAATATGCTGTGCATCACAATGAGTTGCAACTAAAACTTCATAACCTGTCCACGCTCTCTCGGCAAACTCTAATGCAACCTCATGAGCTTTCTGCGGAGTAATATTTTCTTCGGGTGAGAAGGATTGAACGTACTGATAAAAATTCATTCCGTCAGTTTTACCGTATGACTTTTTAGTAGCCATAAACTCTTTGAATGCATTTTCACCGTCACAGTTAATTCCGCTGACAAGTCTTTGATTTGAAATCTCATCATAGACTTTCTTATCCTGACAACAGTAATCAATTACACCTTTCATTGCACTTATGGATTGCTTGGACTCTCGAATATATGTCACGGTCGCCATTACTTATCCTCCGACAGTTTTATGATTGCGTCATAGATTTTTCTTTGCATATCAATTACTTCTGCAAAATTATACGAACAAAAAACACCGCTGTTTATCTTCCTTGTTATCTGATTCAGGTTATTGCCAATCCTTTTCAGTTCAACAAGTAACGGTTGCAAATCAACTACTTTAATTTCGGTTTGCAATGAAGATTTCAAAATATATTCAGTCAATGTCAGCTTAGCTTTCTTTGATTTTTTATAGATTGCTGATTTTTCGGAATTAGTTAATCTGATACTTAAGGTTTGATTTCGTTTACGATTTTCTATTTTTATGCACCTTCGTGTTAAAGTGGGTCCGGGCTTCGCTCGGTTTTTACGTGTTCGGCGGACAGCCGGGCGCTCTGCTTGCCCCGGACAAGTCCGGGAAATGTAGCCCAAACCTCTGCTCCTAAAAATGAAATATCAACTCTGCCGTAATTTGCACAAATTTCGATTTTTGCTTTCAGTCGGGTACGGTGTCCACCTTTTCATAAAAAGCGGACAAACTCGTAAATTCTGCCCGACAGGGACGATAGGAACGATATGGACGATATTTATCGGACAAGGATTTTATTGTCATCATCGGCACTATCGTCACTTTCTTCATAACGAATGTTGATATAACGCTTACCACTGCTTCTGTATGAATTGAAAAATACATTGTAATCCTCAAGCTGAAAACGATATTGATTTAGCATTCTCTTGAAAGCGTTTGCCGTGTATTGCTTTTTATAGACTGCATTGAACTTTTCCGTCAGTTCAGTGTTGCTACCAACAAATAACTTTTCACTTTTCATAAATTCAATCACAGCAAACACATCATCAGGCAAAAGAATTTCAGGATTTTCAAGGCTGTCGGAAACAATATTCCACTTATGGGTTTCCTTTGAAAATTCAATTTCAATTTTTCTCTCTTCAATATCTCTGCCTGAGCATTGCATAACAGCTCTGTTCTGACCTCTTTCTTTTTCACTGATAGAAATCAAAGTATCAGCACAACCTGTTATTGCTGTTGAACCTGAAAAGTTATTCAGAAAATCACTGGAGCTTTCTTTCCTGAAATGGTGAATCAACAGAAGAGAAATATCAAGCTTGTCTGCAAGATGTTTTAGCTTGGATATCTCATAATAATCATTTGCATAGGAAATATCTTTGTGAGGCTTTCTTACAAGCTGAAGTGTATCTATGACAACAAGTCTTGTATCTGTGTGTTCCGTCACAAAATCCTCTATCTGCTCTTCAAGACCCTCCGCAAGTGAACAGGAAGATGTTGCAAAGAAAATATTTCTCGGCACATCATCTGTGATTACATTAAGTCGTTTTTGCAATCGCCTTTTGTTATCTTCAAGGCATAGACAGAGTGTTGTGCCATGCTTGGTATTATAGTTCCAGACCTTTTCTCCTTTGGAAATACTTAAGCACCAATCAAGCACAAGCCAGGATTTACCTACCTTTGGCGGACCTGCAAGAATAATTAATCCCTGTGGAAGTAAAGTATCAATGCAAAATTGTAACGGCTCAATTCTTTCGTCCATAAGACTTTCACCATCAAAGATTTCAAGTTTTTTAAATTTTTTAACCATATTGGTTATCCACATCCTTTCATTTTTAATAATTAAATCCATATAAAGTTTTAATAAATCATAACCTCATCACTCCTTTTGTCCTCTGATATATAAATGTCAAAAATTTTCAAAAATCCGTAAAAATCCGTGACAACACAATTTGCTTTCCTGAATACTTGTGATTTTATTTTCAAAGTGATATAATATAAACGGAGTTGATACTATGGACTTTAAGGACAATGTACTGAAAAAACTGAATACAACTAATCTTTTTAGCGTCACATATAGAAAAGATAAGTTTGCAATCAGCGATAAAGAATATCCTATCGGTTACACAAGTTTTCTTGTAATGGATACCGATAGTCGCTTTATTGATGAAAGTATTTTTGAAGATTTAAAAAATTTCACAGAAGAATTATTAAATAAGGATTTTAACAGAACCGATTTTTTAAATTATCGTGCAAAAATAATTTCAGTTATTGATGTTTTGAGTCAATATGAAATCTTTAAAATATTTGACATCAAGAAATGCAAAGAAATAATCAATGAGTTTTTCACAGAAGAGAAAATCAAACTTTATGAGGAATATGAACGATTCACAAAGAATGAATATAGAATAAAGATTTCAGAAAAATTAGACGAGTTAGTCAAAGCATCTGTTGATTTGGAAACGGCTTTCTTAATCGGTTTCTTTATTTCATCAGCTGTAAAGGAAGTAAAATATTATTCATCTGTCGTGTTTCAGATTACAAATAAAATAGTAAAAAATAACGCACGAACAAAAGCAGAACTCGCAGAAGCATTCAGCGATTTTATAAAAGACCAGTATATGAATTTTATATTTGACGTTAACAGCCACCCATTCGGCACGAGAGCAACAATAATCCCTGTGGTAGAGTCTGAAAACGGCACAAGTAAGATTTACAGGAAGGTTTATTATAATAATCTGAAAGATTTTCTGATGACAGACTTGTTTGAAGGATATATTCACGGTCACTATCTTTGGAGATGCGATATTTGCGACAGATATTTCTTTATGACAACAGCACGCAATCAACTGTATTGCAGTACGGTAAATAAGAAATACGGTGTGCCTTGTTCATACATCGCTAAACACCCGGAAGTCACAAAAAGGAAAATGAAAAAACAGAGAAAATCCGACAGCCCATATTATGTTCTATGGAAAAACCGTTACGATTCTATTCGCAAAAATAAAAGCCTCAGCAAATACAGTGCGGATGTATCTGCCAAGGCAAAGGAGCTTATTGATTATTATTTCAATTTGGCTAATGTTGATTTTGACTATGCCAAAAATCAATATGAGAAAGATATGGAGCTTTCAAAAATATATGAGGAGGCTATGAAAGATTAAGGAAAGTAAAATGTATCAGCTTGGTTATATTCCAACTAAACTCGATAACTTGAATGTTTATTTTACACGCTACAGAGAAACAAAGGATGAAAAATACTTTAATGAATTTCTTTATATTTATGAGCCTGTACTCAACAGAAACGCTCAACTGTTTATAAAGAAATACGATTTGGATAGTAATAGAATTGACGACTTGAAACAAATCTTTTCATCTCTGCTGTGGAGCGAACTGCAAAGCTATGATTCGGATATACCTTTACTGCAACTGATAAAATATAAAGTTCTCAAGGTTTGGCACGAATATGTCCGTACCGTCTGCGGTAATGTACATATCGACAATAATAACCTGTATCAGAATTTACGAAAAGTAGCATTGCTGTACTCGCAACAGCAGAATGATAAACCTCTTGAAGAAGCAGTCACGGACATCGCAAATGAATTGAACATTTCAAAGAGTACAGTTCGCAGCTGCATTATTACTTCAATTCGGTTTAAGCAGAACAGCAATTTTGATATTCACAATCAAGATAATGAAAATTATTTTAATTCTTCAATCACTTATGTTGAGATAGATACACTGTCCCCTGAGGAAATATATTTCAAAAACGAACAGCGAGAAAAGTTGAAAACAGCTTTGAGCAAACTCAAGCCACAGGATTTAAGATTGATTGAGTTAGTATTTGGTATTTGCTCCGACTGTCTGAAAAGCAAGGATAAAATGACAATCCGTGAAGCGTCATTAAGGGTCGGTCTGACAGCCGAGGGTGCAGAAAAGAGATTGAAGAAAATTCTAAAGCGATTAAAATAAGATTTAGAATAATAAGGGTACGAACCACACTTCGATTCACGCCTCTTGCTTTGTTATTTTTTTGTGAAATTTATAGCGTTTTAATTTTCAAAATAATTGCTATATTATTGTTTTGGTGGTAGAATTTAAATAAATATTGATATTAGTAATTACGGTGAAATTACGGTGATGAAAGTGATTAGAGAAATCAAGACAAACGAATTGAACAAATTGCTTGAATTATATACTCATTTGCACGAGCTTGGTGTTCCTGAGCATAGCGAAAATTTGGAGAAAACATGGAATACAATTTGCAATGACGAAAATCATCACATTATTGTTTCTGAGATTGAAGGCAAAATTGTTTCTTCCTGCGTGTGCGTGATAATTCCAAATCTTACAAGGAATATCCGTCCTTACGCTTTTATAGAAAATGTGGTTACTCACGCCGATTACAGAGGTAAAGGCTACGCAACAGCCTGCCTGAATTATGCGAAAGAACTTGCACAGAAATCAGATTGCTACAAAATGATGTTACTCACAGGTTCAAAGAACGATAAAACTTTAGACTTTTATAAAAAAGCAGGCTACAATTCAGATGATAAAACTGCGTTTATTCAATGGCTATAAGGAGAAAAAACTATGTTCAAACTTGCAATTTTACAAATGAGTTCAGAAAATAGAGCGTATGATAAGAACACAAAAACTATAATTGATTATATGATAAATGCTTCAGAAAATAATGCTGATATGTTATTGCTACCCGAATGTTTCATAACAGGCTATGATTTGTCCATTGGTAATGACCTTGCTTTGTCTGATGGTGATAATCACATTAAAAAATTATGTGATACAGCAAGAGAGCTTGAAATAGGACTTGTTGCAACTGCATTAACAAAAGGGAAAGCAAAACCTCAAAACTCTGCCTTTGTCATAAATAAAAATGGCGAAATCCTTATGAAATATTCTAAAGTCCACACCTGTGATTTTGCAGATGAAAAGGCACTTGAATCAGGCGAAGAATTTAAGGTCTGCGATTGTGACGGAATAAAAATCGGGATAATGATTTGCTATGATAAGGAATATCCGGAAAGTGGAAGAGTTCTTATGCTGAAAGGTGCCGAAATAATTTTAGTACCAAATGATTGCGGAAGTATGAAGCCTCGTGTTCAAACCTTATCTACAAGAGCATATGAAAATATGTGCGGTGTAGCAATGGCTAATCCAAACGGCTTTAATGCAGGCAACTCTTGTGCATTCAGTCCTATATGTTGGGACAAAAATGGTATATGCGTTGACAACACACTGTTGCTTGCTGATGATAAAACAGAAGGTCTGTTCTATGCTGATTTTGATATGGATAAAATCAGATATTATCGTGAACACGAAATGATGGGTAATACATTTAGAAAAGTATATGCATACAATGAACTTTTGAACGCAAAAGTGGAATATCCATTTATTAGAAAAGGAAAATAATTTAGATAAGTAAATTTTACAGGTAACTTATTATGGAATTAAGAAGAACCTTTAACACAGATGAATACAATTACGACAAGTCAAGACCTGCTTATCCGAAAGAGTTATTTAAGGACATTTTTGATTATGTCAATTTATCAGAAAATAGTAATATACTTGAAATTGGAGTTGGCACAGGACAAGCTACTTTGCCGTTCTTAAATAATGGTTGTAATGTAACTGCTGTTGAGCTTGGCAACAAGCTTTCGAGATATTGTGTGCAGAAATTTTCATATTTTGATAAATTCAATATTATTAATTCAGATTTCATTGAAGCTGATTCACCTGAAAAGAGCTTTGACCTGATTTACAGTGCAACAGCTTTTCATTGGATTCCAAAAGACAGCGGATATGCAAAAATAAAATCATTGCTAAAGTCTGACGGTGCTGTCGCCTTATTCTGGAATCATCCATTTGTCAGCAGTGTAAGTGACGAAACAAATCTTGCGAGTATCGCTGTTTATAAAAAGTATCGTCCTAATGATAAAACACCTGCTGAATTTGATTTATCAAAATGTCAGGAGCAAATCAATGAACTTAAGCAATATGGATTTACCAATATAAAATCAAAAGTATATAAACGAATCCGCAGGCTGACAAGTGAGGAATACATATCATTAATTAAGACCTATTCTGACCACAACGCTTTGCCTGAAAGAGTACGGAAAGCTTTTGAAAAGGATATGAAGAAAGCTATTGACGATGTCGGCGAAGTTATTAATATTTACGATACGATTGATTTGTATTTAGGGAGAAATTCACTATGAACATAGAGTACAGAAAAGCAACCCTTGATGAAGCGGAAAGAGTATGCTATATCGTTCAGCACACAAAGGCTGAAATTTATCCCGATTACTATACGAAAGCTGTTGTTGACTTTTTCGGCAGACTTCACAGTATCGATAATATAGTTAAAGATATTGAAGCAGGCAGAATAAGCGTTCTAATCAATGACGGCGAAATTATCGGCACAGGCAGTCATACCGATAATCACATTACAAGGGTATATGTTCTGCCTGAATATCAGGGGCAAGGCTACGGCAGTTGTATTATGGACGAGCTGGAAAAAGAAATTTTCTCAAAATACGATTACTGTGAGCTTGACGCTTCACTTCCCGCTTGTATTTTCTATGAAAACCGTGGCTTTAAAACGGTAAAGCATATTAAATACGATATCGGCAACGGAGCATTTTTGATTTATGAGATTATGAGAAAAAATAAAGACCAATGAAAAATATAAAATGGATTTTCTTTGATATAGGTTCAACACTTGTTGACGAAAGTGTTGCTTTCCGAAAAAGAGTTGAAAAGACCATAGCAAATACAAATGTTAGTTATGATGATTTTTACAGCAAAATGGTTGAGATTTCAAAATACAATCAAAATGGCTACCATAAGGCACTTGAATATTACGGCTTGACTATGGCTCCTTGGAACAGTGATGACGAATTTGTATATCATGAAGCGGAAGAATGTTTAAGAAAGTTAAGCAAGAAATACAAAATCGGAATTATTGCCAATCAGGTCTTTGGCAGTGAAGAACGGTTAGAAAAAATCGGCTTGCTTAAATACATAAACCTTGTTGTAGCTTCAGCCGAGGAGGGTGTAGCAAAGCCTGATTTGCGTATCTTTGAAATTGCTCTAAGTAAAGCTGATTGCAAGGCAGAAGAAGCGGTAATGGTTGGTGACAGGCTCGACAATGATATTGTTCCTGCCAATAAAATCGGAATGAAAACCGTATGGATAAAACAAGCCTTTGGCGGACTTGCTGTGCCTTTGACACAAGATGAACAACCAAACTTCACAATTAGCAACTTAAGCGAATTATGTGCATTGGAAGATATTTATGATACGAAAACCATATCCAAACGGTAAATTAAATGCGTTCAATGTAACTTATGATGACGGAGTGTTGCAGGATATCCGTTTTGTAGCATTTCTCAATTGCGGATATATGGAGAAAGAGTTATGAATTTAACAATTAGAAAAATGCATCCAAACGAATACCCTCTGCTTGGTGATTTTTTATATCAGGCAATTTATCAGCCGAACACAACAAACTTAGCACCAAAATCTATTATCAATAAGCCGGAGCTTCAGGTTTACATAAAAGACTTTGGAAAGCAAAAGGATGATTATTGCTTTTGTGCCGAAGTTGATAACAGAGTCGTGGGAGCAGTATGGGTGCGTAATATCAATGGATACGGCAGTATTGACGATGTTACAGTTGAGTTTGCTATCTCGGTTTTTGACGAATATCAAAAAATGGGGATAGCCACTGCATTGATGAATAAAATGCTTATGCATCTGAAAGAACTGAATTATCCAAAAGCTTCTCTTGCTGTTCAAAAGGAAAACTACGCTGTCCGAATGTACCAGAAGGTCGGCTTTGAAATAGTTGACGAAAACGAACAGGAATATATTATGATACATAGGTTAAGTTACGAAAATGACTAATTCGGATACTATAATTTGCTAAATTATTGAGGAGAATGATTATGAACAATTTTAAAAAAGCAAAAGGATTTGTTTACAGAAACGCCCGTCCACTCGACCTCGCCAGATTCCGATTCCATTTTGAAAACAGAAGTGCTGATGAAGTGCTTTATGCACTGTCCTTTTATCAGAATGACGACGGCGGTTTTGCCTATGCGATTGAACCTGACAATTGGAATGAAAGTTCAACTCCAATCGGCACTTGGGCGGCAACTATGATTTTACGGGAAATAGGATTTTCAGATACTTCTCATCCTATTATCAGTGGTATTCTGAAATATCTTGACAGCGGAAAAGATTTTGCCGACGGCAAGTGGTTTAATACCGTTCCCGGCAATAATGATTATCCTCACGCTGTTTGGTGGAAATGTGAGGGAGCCGGACTGCCTGCGGATAACCCCACCGTCAGTCTTGCGGGATTTGCACTGCGCTTTGCAGATAAAGCAAGTGCACTTTACAGAAAAGCGTGCGAAATAGCAACAAAATCTGTGGCTGAATTTATGAAAAATCCCACCGACGAATGTCATACCGTCAGGTGCTTTGCAGATTTACTCGGCTATTGCGAGCAAATTGAGAAATTTAATCTATTTGACATTAATGCCTTTCGTAATGCGATAATAAAAAAGGTGAATGAAACCATCTGCAAAGATACAAGCAAATGGGCAAAAGAATACGTATGCACACCGTCCTTCTTTAATTTTAAGAAGAACAACATTATTAAGTGTATCGACCTTAAGCTTTGCGAATACGAGGCTGAAATCATCGGGAATGCCCAGTTACCTGATGGTTCTTATCCTGTTACCTGGCAATGGTACACTGATTACAAGGAATTTGAAATCGCCTCAAATTGGTGGAAGTCGGATATTATCATAGGGAATATGCTTTATTTGCGAGAGCTTGGAAAGATATGATTATGTCCTCAAAAAGTCGGACAATAAATAGAAAATCCTGATATGATACTATCAGGAGGTAAACATTATGGATATTCTGAAACAGCTTAACAATGCAGTTAATTTTATTGAGGACAACCTATGCGGTGACATAGATACTGACAAAATTACAGAAATCGCCCTTTGCCCTTATGACAAATTCAAACGCTTTTTCAGCTATATAACAAATATGTCGGTGAGCGAGTATGTACGAAAACGCAGACTCACGCTTGCGGCATATGAATTGCTTAATAGCAGAACAAAAATCATAGACCTTGCTGTCAAATACGGATACAACAGCGCCGATTCATTTACGAGGGCATTCGCAAAACAACACGGAGTATTGCCGACAGAAGTTAGTGCAGATATGCCGCTGAAGGTTTATCCGCCGGTTTCATTCTACATTGCAATTAAAGGTGCAGATGAGCTGAATTTCAGAATAGTAAACACGGAGGAAATCAAACTTAAGGGTATCTCACGACAGTTAACAGGCTTAGCCGCTGACCGCTTTGAACAGGAGCATATTATGTGGTCTAATCAGCACGACGATGTTCAAAATCAAGTCTGCACTACTGTTGAAGGTATCTGGTACGGTATATGGGATAACGGAGTTTATTCAATAACCAAGAAAGCCAATGAACTGATTAGTCCTAATCTTGAGAGCATTACTATACTGGCTGGCAAATATGCAGTTTTCTTAACTGAATTTGGAGGCTTCGCAGGTGATATCCTGCCAAAACTCCGAGAACAAATATTTGATTGTTGGATGCCTGATTCGGGATACAAACAAGCGAGTGATTACGAATTGGAAGTTTACTACCTTTATCCCAAAACCGAAAAGCAAAAACGGCACTATGAAATTTGGATCCCAATTGAATAGTTGAATCATTTCCGCTCTACAATATCAGGACGGATTTTCTTTGGAAGAAATATATTTAGATGTTCACAAAATTGTATGCAAGATTTAGTACTATTTTTACAAATTGATTCTTTAATTTTATACACGCAAATCAAATATATACATAGAAAAATTTACAATTTTATGATATAATTTAACAACAATAATTCAATTTGTTTAGAAAAGTAATGAATAGTAGGAGATATTATGAGAGAAAAGTTAAAAAGTATTTTTCCAAAGGCATATTGTATATTATCTTTTTCTTTGTTTACATATTTTATAGAATGCCTATGTTATAACTTTCTGTTTCACAGTGAATTGAAACCTTTTTGGAGCGTTATTGTGGTTTTAGTTTACATTATCTTAATAATTATAAAAAAATTTTCAAGACAATCCATTGTTGCTAAAATATCCATAGAGGCTATAGCTGTAATTTCGACAGTTTTTTATTTTCTAAATATAAAATCAAGTTGGATGTATGATTTCTTTAATGCTCATATTGATTTAATAATTTTTGTTATCTTGCTAAATTGTATCATTAGTTTGATTTTGCTTAAGAATAGCGAAGAAAACATTAAAAAAACACTTGCTCAAAATAATAAGCCCAAAAAGCTATTTAATATTTTTTATTTAAACACCTCAAAAGCCCACGAAATTGCTATGCTTATTGATAACAAAATAATGAAAGCAATTGAACAAGAGCAAACCTTTGAACAGAAGATAAAACAAAATAATTCAATATCTTTCGGTAAAAAAGATAACATATCTATTGATTCAGGATTGACTTTTGAAGATAATTACAAAAATAGAGTATATGAGAGTTTTGATGTAAAGAACACAAAATCTATAATGCTTAGAAAAATATATGATTTTATAACTGAAAACAGTAAACATTCTTTGCAAGTAGGTAATATTAAAATATTTGAAAATGTAGAGTTACAACAAGTTAATGTGGATGATACAGTTATGGTTTTAAATATTTTGCAAGATAGTGTTATCCCAAATCAGGGAGATGAAAATGTAAAGATAAACATAAATAAAATGATGGATAAAATGCTTGATGATTTTACAATTGACTATACCTTTGAATATTGTAACGATTATGGCGAGCTAAAAAAATACTTAATTCAGCTTCCATATAAGACGAATTATAATTTTGAAAATGGATATCAACATAATGATTTGCAGTTGGGAAAACTGAGTATAATTGGTATTTACAGAGGAAATATTGATTTTTCAAAGCGCCAAAGTATTTCAAGCAGATTTTTAGATTTGTTTTCTGAATCATATAATAAAAATAATGCTAAACCTAAAACATATGAAAGCAACGAAATGAAATTTAGTGACGGTAAAAAAGAAAATGAAGAAATAACATTTGAGTTTCATCATCAAAAGCTTGATGAAAACTTGCATCTTGTTGATGTGATTGCAATAATTCAGGAAATCAGTTTTAAAGAGGTAATTTAGTATGGAAACAAAATTATATGTATATGATTCAAATACCCTTAATAACTTGAAAACTAAACTTCATGATTACACATTTTATAGCCTACCATATTTTTATAATACATTTGAAAATCTAAATCAACTTGATGAAATCGGAGACAATTTTGATAAAATAGTTATTGATATTTCAAATGTTATATATGATAATTTTAATAGGGTATTTATCGAAAGATATATTTTAAAATTATCTGAATATGATAATATATGTTTTTGTATACATTCTACTCTATATGACAAGCTAATAAATAATTACCCTTTTTTATTTAGTGAAAATTCTGTTAGTCATGAATATCACATTGAAGATGGTGAACAAAATAAACGTACACAAGAAATAAAGATGGTAACTCCAGTCGAATTATATGTTTATGAAAAAAGAGAGCCTGGGAAAGGTTATGTACCTAACAAATGTGCTATAACTTTATCTAACATAATTGATGATTTAGACGGTATTATTCTTAACTATGATTGTAATAAAATAAAAGAGTTTATCACCAAATCACAAATTGAATATATCGACATATCTTCCGCCGTAAACACATTAAATATTAGGCGTGACCAAATTTTTTATTTTGAGAAGTTATTCCTTAAAATTTTAGAAATATCTGACATAAATTTTTGCGTTGAAGAAAATGTCTCTAGTGATACACTTAAGTTGTTTCCTTTGCTTTTTTCGAACATAAAACAAATTGATTTATTTATTGAGCAAGGTACTGGTTTACCTGCAGAAGATATTAAAAATACAATTGATATTTCAAATTTAGATATTAAAATTAACAATGTATTTACTATTCTAAAAGGTCATGATTTATTTAAAAATGATTTTAGACACAATTTACAAAAGTATTACTTTTTGAATTGTATAAATGAAAGAAAAATTTTCTCGATTATAATCTGTGGAGAATCTGGTATAGGTAAAACAGAATTTGCAAAAATTCTTTCTAACGAACTTTATCCGAACGAACCGCTGATAAAAATTAATTTTGGCAACTATTCTACGGAAGGTGTTCTTAATAGTTTAATAGGTTCACCGTTAGGATATGTAGGAAGTGATGAAGGAGGGGAACTTATTAACAAAATAAATTTGTCAAAATCAAAAGTAATACTGATTGACGAATTTGAAAGAGCAACTCCTAATGTATACAATTTTTTCTATGAATTATTGGAAGATGGAATTTTTACTGATCGCCATGGTTCCGAACACAATTTAAATGGTTATATAATTATATTTACATCCAACATGTCACAAAATCAATACAAAAAACATATACCCAATTCCTTGAAATCTCGATTTGATATGGTGTACTATTTTGTTGACTTGCCTATAGAAGAAAAAATGAAATATATTTACGCCACTGCTAATAATCTAATAAATAAACTCAGGCAACACTTTAATAAAGATGTCGATATAAGCGCTATAAAAATAGAACTTAATGCTTTATGCCAATATAATAATTTACGTGAGATAAAAAGAAAAGTTGAAGATGTAGTTTTTGTTGAATTTTTCAAACTATGTGCAGCTGAATAACTATTGCTCCCGAAAAACTATTGAATTATTAGCACACATAATAACATCAACTATGCGTCTCAAATATAGTAGTTGCAGGCAGACTCGGACATTCATTATCTCCAACAACACTAAATATCTATAGTAGCCACAAATTACTGAGTGCGGATACAGCAACATCTGACTCGGTTTCAGAGATATTTATGAATAAGTCATAATACTACTCAACTATCATCTTGTAGCGATTGTAAGAATATATGATATACTGCAATAGTTATTTTTGCTATTAACGAACACATTAATGCTTTCTTCTATAAAATTTTTAACGTAAAATACTCTCTCCAATTACACTTAATCATTGTAATGTTTTTTGCCTTTTCTTTCGTTGTTCACTATAAGGATGTATCCCTTAAAAACCAATAAATTACAAATAATTAAAGTTAAGACATTGACTTTTTATCAAACAAATTTTATAATTAAGTGATAAAATCTCACTTAAAAAACTAACTTAATTTTATTTTTCTTAATTTAATGGATGTGTTTATTGTGTTTGATGCAATTTTATCTATGTTTCTTTCTGTCATTTTTTCAATACTGCAAAGTTTGGCAGCTAACAAGAAAACTGTTTATCGTAATAAAATATATTCTGAGCAAGTTTTGATTGAATTAATAGAATATTTAGAAAAAATTAAATTTCCTGTAGAGTGTTTTGATTTACAGTGTCCTGTATCAAAATATTTTGCTCCTTATGTAGAAGGTATGACACCTGATTTAGCAGTAATCAATCCCGAAACTATGCAACCTCTCGCTTTCTTTAGAACATACGATAGTGAAAAAGACTATTTAGCAGACAATCTTTATGAGGATGCTTATCATCTAAACAAACATGCAAATGAATTATTGTTACATCCTTACTATGTTGTCATAAAGTGCAAGGGTGTTTTACAGTTTTACAACCTTCGTTCATTAATAAGATATGGTAAAAAATTAGATCCCAAATTATCTCTTTCGAAGCCTATGAAGTATGAAATTTTACGTACTAGCGATTGTTATAAGATAGCTCATAATCAAATTATCAATAGAAATAAATTACAAAGATATGGTAAAATAGCATTTTCTATTATAGTTCCACTAATTACTATTATTTTGTTTTTCCTTGACGGAATTAACATATATAAACTAACCGAACTAAGATTAATAGGTTTTGGTATAATAATTGTATCTATACTTATTCCTTATCTCACACAAGTAACATATAAAGATTTTTCTATTACATTTAAAGGCAAAAATAAAGAAGATAAAAAACAAAACTAGATATGTCTTTTGAAAGAAGAACTTAGCATATCACCTGTTTCTATTGAGGTATTTTGGTATGAATGATTATGAATATCTAAAAATCATTTCAAAGAAAACTGGTTATGAACTTGTTGAAAGCAACAAAGAGATTCCAAGTAAAATAACTTATTTTTGGGATGAAAACAAACAAAATATCTTGCGCCTTTCATTAGTAGCGTGCAATATGACTAATGAAACATTACCAGAAGAACTTTGGAAATTTAAAGCCTTAGAATTACTAGACTTAAGATTAAATATGATTTCTAATTTTCCAATGGGTTTAATAGAATTGAAAACTCTTAAAGAATTAGATTTAAGTACTAATCAAATTCGTGTGATTAGTAGTGAAATTAAGCATATGGAATCTTTAGAAAAACTGGATTTAAGTGATAATCAGTTAGAGACACTACCCCAAGATATAGGAAAATTGCGTAATTTGAAACGATTAAGATTAATTAGTAATAGGATAATTAAGTTACCATCTATAGATACTGAAAAAGAATGGTTAGCAATGGAAAACTTACAGATTGATGGAGCGGATGTAAAAGAACTCCCATCTTGGCTATTTACTTTAAAATCTTTAAAAATACTATCTTTATCAAAACTACATCTAAACCGTTTTCCGGAAAGCATTATACATTTAAAAAAACTTGAGCATCTCTACCTTGATGGGACACAATTTCCTAAATGGCCAGATAAAATAGATATTCCTTCTTCTGTAAAAGTAATTGTATTAGACGGAGCTTATCTGCCCAAAGTCGAAAATACTGATATTTGCCAAATTCCTGATTTTATTGTCAAATTAAAACCTAAATATGTTCCAAATCAACAATCAATTAATAAAAATTCTTCTAATCTACAGGTTTCGCTTGGTGGAAATATCAGTAATGGATTAAATGAAGAAAAATTATTTAATGATAATGTAGATATATCATATCAATATCTACAGAAAATTTACAAAAATAAATCTATTAATATGTTGGATTCATTAACTCGAATAAAGGACGTTAAAATTGTACTTTTAGGTGCAGGTGCAGTTGGTAAAACCTCTTTAGTTCAAAGATTATGCTTAACTAATCCAGATAACGATAATATTCCTTTAGATTCTGTACAAACAACGCATGGGGTTAATATTGACTATACTCTAAATTTAAATTCTATATGGGATAATGCAAAGCAAAGGGCATGGGATTTCATTGCTCATTTCTGGGATTTCGGTGGTCAAAATAAGTATAGAGGTATCAATAAGTTTTTACTAACCGATAATGCTATTTATATTATTGTTACAGATTCACGAACTGATTCTAAACCCGATATCTGGTTAGAAATGATTAAACAATATGCTCCAAAATCTACTGTAATATTAGTGGCAAATAAAATAGATGAAAATGAACGACTAAATTTGAATTTTAAATATTATTGTGAGCAATTCCCACAATTATATAATTGTATGTTTAAAATATCATGTAAATATCCTAAACAAGGAATTAATAAAATATCAGAAATAGTTGATACAATTAAAAAAATAATCACTAACAAAATTGATGCGATCTGTCCAATATATCCGATCACATGGTGTAATGTACAGCTTGCAATAGAAAGAAAATATCGTTTAGAAAGGAAGGCTATTTTAAACCAAAACGAGTATATAGAAATTTGCAAACAAAATCAAATAAACAATGAAAATGAGCAAGAAGAATTGTTGAATATTTTAAATACTTGTGGAACATGTATTTCTTTTGACAACGACTACTATTCTATATTAAATCCAGATTGGATAGCAAATTATTTATATATTTTTTACAATAATATGTCAGTAAAAAAGGCTTTCCTTGATTATAGAAAAGAATATCTGCCAATGATAGAAAAGATGGTAGAATATTCTCAATATATAGAACCAATCACTACTATTTTGGGAGAACTTGGATTATGCTTGTTTTTTCAAGAGAGAGTCGAAGGAAAAAATATAAAAAAGGTATTTTGTCCAATGTTTTTACCAGAGCAATGTTCATATCAAAGTACAATAGATTTAGATACACCTATTTTAGAGTATTATTATAGAGCACCAATAACCCCAGAATTAGAATTTCAGAAATTTTTAATTGACGTATTCACCGAAAGTCCAGAATCATTATGTAATATATGGCAATTTGGCGCGAATATAAAATATAACAATTCTGAAATACTATTAGAATTAATTGATAATAATATTCGTTTAAAAATATGGGCAAATGATGAAGAGCAATGCAGAATAAGTTTTCAATGGATTAGGGATTTATTATTAAAAACTGCCAAAAGAAATTTTTTTGATGAATATATTAAAATTGTAGATAATGATAGAAATGCCATAATACCGCTGAAAACACTTCAAACATTAAATGAATTCACAAATATTAATATCTACTTTTTTCCTGAAAGAGATTTTTCTGAAAATCTTATATGTTGTCAAATCCAATTGTATGCCAAGAAATGTGGATTACCATTACGTTCATCAATGAATAGAGCTTTAAGTGAAATGAACCTATGTTCGAAAGAGGGGAAAAGTATAGTGATCAATATTGAAAATATGTACGGTAATATCACAGATCAAAGTATTAGTACTGGAGATAATTCGACCGTAAATGTTAGAAATAATAATGATATTGAAGAGAAAATCCTTCAATTACAAGAATTAATTAAACAAAGTGATAATAGCTCAGAATTAAAGGAGATACTAAAAGAATTACAAAGAAATACTAATGAGAAAACCAAAAAATCTTGTGCAAAAAAATTAAGAGAATGGCTTTCTATGGCCTCAGACATTGCAACAGTATCTCCAGTGCTCCTTCAGGGTATCCAAACTTTACTTCAAATGATTTCCTAATTCAATTTATCCTTCAAAAATTTGTAAACTAATATAAAAACATTCATCTTTATATTTGGGGGTCTTTATCTTTAAAATTTTGTGTCTTCTTGTTCTAGAATATTAGATAATATCATAGGCAACATGAGCTCTACAAAAATACATAAATGAAAATAGGTAATATGCAACTCGGTGTTTGCAAACATTTATATCCCCAAATTATCCTTATGAGCAGTCAGCATCCTTCTGCCCCTGCCAAGCAAAAACGGCTTAAACACTGCGTTTAAGCCGTTTTTTGATACAATTTTATGATGGGAGCACGGTCTGATTTTCCCGTTTTGACGCTCATTTCAGGCATCAAAATGTTCAACCTGCGCTAATAATTCCAACGTTTCCGTCTGCTACATCATCAAAATAGCATCAAATAGGAGGATTATATGAGCGATAAATCTTTTAGAGCGGTAAAAGAAGCCCTCAACGATACAGAACGTTACTATGGTAAGAAAGACGTAATGGTTAGTGTAAACGATAAAGTATTTACTTACAACAATGTGATTGTTTCAATAAATTATAATATAGGATATATGCAAATGGATGTTCAGGTCATATGGGAAGATGATAAGGAACAAATCTCTTATAAAGAACTTAATCTACACGGAATATATAATACTAATTTTCAAGATTTCACATTTCAAAACCATAGTTTAATATGGAAAGACGGCAACAATACCATTTCAATTGTTTTTTAAAATTTCTTATTTATTTTATTATATTTATTCAGATAGAAGATTCGATTTGTTTACAGCATAATAAGTTTTATTAGTATTACAAAAGGTATCTTATAAAATTTGAAATGATTTTCAACTGATTGGATTTGATCTTATGGCGAAGATTGAAAGAATTAAATGTGGTAATGGAAATTGTTATATTGTTTCCAATGGTAAAAAAGCTATATTGGTTGATACGCATCAGAAAAAATATAGAGAAAAGATATTAAACTTTTGTAAACCGTATAACATCAGTCTGATTATCCTTACGCATGGACACTTTGATCATGTTCAGAATGCAGCCTTTTTGTCTGAATATCTTAATGCACCTATTGCAATGCATAAAGCTGATTTGGGTCTTATTCCCAATAATATGGTTCAATCCTTATATGCACATACTTTATTAGGAAAAATAGTACTATCAGCATCTATGAAATGCTTTAACATCGATAATCTTCCAAAATTCAAACCTACTATTTTCCTTAAGGAAGGGGATACGCTAAACAATTATGGCATTTCTGGAACAATCATTGAACTTCCGGGGCATACAAATGGCTCGATTGGAATAGATGTAGAAGAAAAAAGTCTCATTGTTGGAGATGCGTTAATGAATATGTTCTATCCTACCGTATCTATGTTATATCATAATAGACCAGCTATGTTAGAAAGTGCAAAAAGAATAAGCAATTTAGGCGATAGAACCATATATTTTGGTCACGGTAAACCAGTAAAAAATAAATCGTGGGCATTATGATTTTTTAATATTTTCTATTTTTACATCTTAATCCTAAACTTATAAAATTTAATGATTATTGATAACATACTACCGCCTAAGTTTTTTAATTAACTAAGGCGGTATATTACTGTTACAGATTAAACCCATCCGTAATACCATTTAATTTCGTCAAATCTCTTTTTACATAATACAGTTCCGTAATTTCGGAAGTAGTATGTCCAAGAAGGTCTGCAACTTGTCTTGGGGTTAAAGATTTTATTGTGCCGTTCACTTGCTTTATGCCGTTTACGAGGTTTGTTGCGAAGGTGTGTCGGAGTGAGTGCAAGCCTTTGGTTTCTATGTCTGCGGCTTTGAGGATTCTGTAATATCTCTTACGAAAATTTACCGGTCGGGTGAAGTTGCCGTTTTCATCTGGTATCAGCGGTGAGTCTTCTCCGTAGTAGAATTCATTTCTTAAATCAAGTATCATTTCTATTGCAGTATCGTTCAGCGGAACATCTCGCTTGCTCGTGGCACTTTTCAGCTTGCCGACTTTTACCTCTCGTCCTTTTTCTGCTGTTACACCGTCACGCTTTGAGATTTCCTTTACACCTCTGTTAAGGTGCATTACACGATTGTCAAGGTCAATGTCGCTGTTAAGTAGTCCGAGTGTTTCGCCTGTTCTCAATCCGGTATTCAACATAAGGATATATGCGGCGGCTTGCTGATATTTTCTCTTGCCGTTTGAAAATGTGCTGAACGCTTCATCTTTGAATATTTTAATTTCTTCCGGCGTGAATACCGTTATGGTTTCGCTCGTCGGAAGATTTTCTTTGTCCTGCGCCGCCATAAAGTTGCTCTTTTTTATCATCGGAGCACTTATCATTGGATTTCTGTCAATATATTCCTGCTGGGTAAGATAGCGGAAATATTCATTCAGGACATTATGAACTTTCTTAACCGTAGTGTAGGCATATCCCTCGTTCATCTTATCGTTGAGTAGCTTTTTGATATCTGCCGATTTAATGTCCCCAACTACTTTATCGCCGATATACGGATAGATTTGATTTTTCGCCGTACATTCGTATCTGTCGTAGGTGGTGCGTTCAACAGACGGAAACTTAAACACCTCAAGCCAGTTCTGCATACTGTCTTTCAGCCTTTTCTTTGTTTCCTGCGACTCAATTATTGAGTCGTTGAACACCGCAATATATTCCGTCATTTTCTTGTTGACTTCGGCTTTTGTCGTACCTGAAAAGCTCTTCCTTTTCCGTTCGCCTTGCTCATCCATATACCAAACAACACCGCCCCAACGGTTATCCGTCCTTTTGAAAGCATTGCCGTTAGTAAGTAATTTCCTTGTTGACATAATATCAAGCCTCCTTTTCAAGTACAACAACATACCATAAATTTATCTGAATATCCAGACCAAATTTGAAACTCTCAAAAATCGCCCGTGTCGGTTTAAATTTAAAATTTCGATTACTTTCCTGCTGATTGCAACAAAATCGCAACACGGGCGACACACGGCTCAACAGAGGACTTTTTACTATTCTTTGCGATTGTTAATAGTGCATCTTGTCATTTTCTATTTCATTCTGATTAACCGTTTTGTCGGTTTTCAGTCCGTGCGCAAACTTTTTCTCTTCAAGTTTAGACTTGAGTTTGCTGTCAACCTGACCGAATAATTTAGCTCGTTTACGCTTGCAACTGTTTGCAATCAATTTTGCGAGTGTGAGGACTATTCCTGAAACAGATAGCTCAACACTTGATTTATCAAATTTCATTGTCGGAGTTGCTTTGGATAATAAATTGACCGACTTCAAAATATAGTTCTTGATACTTCTGAACTCCTTGTTATCTTCAAGCGGAATGTCAGGCTTTTCGTTATCGTAATACAGCGACAGCTTTTCTCTGTTGATTTCATTCCACTTCAAATAGAGATTCTCAAGATTTTTATCCTTTGCAATTTCCGCCACAATATTATTGACGGTTTCTTTGATTAATTTTGGAAGATAGCCGTACATCAACCTGCCGTTGTAACTTTTGAGCTGTTCAGCAAGTTTTCTGAACAGCTCAACCATTTTATCGGAAACATAAACATCAGAATCAATTTTTGCAACTAAATCATCAATTACATTTTTTGCTTCGTTTTTTAGCTCGTCACGGATTTCTGTCAGCATTTCAAACAGTTTGTACTGCTCGTTTCTGAAAATATCATTACCGAAGGCACTTCGCATACTTTCTATGCCTTTGTTAGTAAGATAGCCTTGTCCTGATTTAGAATATACAAGCAGATGTATGTGGGGATGATGTGTTGTATTATGAAATGCTCCGTACCATTGCAAGTCGCTTGGCTCTATTTTATGAGCCTTGGCTATTTCTAAAGCATTTCTTCTGACTAAACTTTTCCAAGCATTTGCGTTATTGTAGCCAAGTCTTTCGGCATCTTCTCTTTTAAGACTTATGACATGAGTCCACACAATTCCGTTGTGACTTGAAACTTCATCCGCTACCCCATCAAGATTTATTTTCTCATCAGTTTGAGAAAACAATCCGTGTTTACCTAACTTCTCAACACCCGGTCTTTCGGCATAATATGAAACTAACTTTTTAACACCGTCTATTCTGTCAGCATTGCGTTCAAGGAATTCGTTGAGAAACTCCGTTGCATTAACCTTAGTTTTATTTTCAAGATAAGACTTCATCTCGGGATAATCCCAAGCTTCAGGAACGGTTTTAAGTGCAGTACATATTAAATCATTTTGTTTATTGGTAGCAGGAGAGTTATCGATACCGTTTGGCAGTTTTTCAACGCCCTCACGAGTGCCCATATATTTTATCAGCTTACCTGCATTTGATGATGCAGGATTTTTAATGTATCGGCTTGTAAAAATAATCTTCGGCATTTATTAACCTCGTTGGAATTTGTACGCATCTTCAAATGTTATGATGCCATTGTTTCTTGCAACTTCTTCTGCACAGAGATTATTGAGTGCCGACAATGAAACTTTATCAATCTGATTTGTTGCTGCAACGACATTGCTTAGCTTCGCTTGTTCAACAGCCACCTTGAACAGCATTTCAGAAATATTTTTCTCAACGCTTTCAATTTCACTTTTTATAGTCTGAGCAAGGATAGGAGAAAGATAATTAATGTACTTTTGCTGATGTAGATAACCGATATAGAAATTAACTGCCTGACAGACAAAATCACTTTTTGAAGTTGCATTTGCTGTATCAAGCATTTCTGTCATTTCTTCTACCATTGAAGGCTTCATCCAATAGGCATATTTCTTTTTATTTTCGCTCATTTTTGATAGACTCCTCAATTTCTGATTTTTGACATACTGTAAAACCGCATAACAGTCGGCTCTGCCGTCTAATGTGACGCCGTGGGGAGACGCCCCACTTTAACCTGCTTATAATAATTTTCTCGAAATTATGCGTTCCTCCACAACTGCTCGCTGTGGAAATAATCAATAGCTTCTTCAATAGGTCGGATAGTATAGAGCAGAGTACCGTTGCGCTTTCGTCCGTCTTTTGCAATTACCTCTGTTCTCTCGGTCGAGATTAAATGTTTATCTTCAAGGCTTTGAACATATTTCCTGACTGTATTCTGACTCATTTTCAAAGCTTGCCCAATTGTACGGTAGTTGGGATAGCACTGATATGTTTTCCTGTTCTCGCATCTCAAAGATAACAGTACACAGCAACCTCTCCGGGGGATAAGCCAAGACAGAATATTTCATTCGGCAGAGTAAAGTAATGGCTTGCACTATTTTTAGAGTTATATCTCAAATACTTCCTCCTGCGTTTTTCGCTACCCATTCACGGAATTTTTCCTTTGGCACTACAAGTCGTGAGCCTATTTTCAGAACAGGAAATCCGTCTGTATGCATCAGCTCATATCCGCTTGATGATGAGATACCCAGCACCTTTGAGACTATATTCGCATTTAAGAACAACGGTAGTTCATCATAGGATTTGTAATTTGATTCTTTCATTTTTACCTCCGAAATAAATTGACAGAAAAATAGAAGTTGAATTCAATCCTTGAATTGTCTAATAAATATTTTAGCAGAACCGTTGCAAAAACACAATAGATGTCTTATAATTAAATCATATTCTCTATTCTTGTTTCGCATTATCTATTTTTCGGAGGTTTTATCTTATGGATTTTTACGCTTATTTCTGGAACAATGAAGTATATATTCAGGAGAAGTATAGGTTCAGTTCAAATGAGATTTTAACAAAATATCTGAACACAAATTACTTGAAGAAAATTGAAGAGCTTGATTTACTTTATCAACTTTGTTCCCTGCAAGAAAAGATCAAGCTAAAGGAAGATATGAGCTATGACAACATAGAAAAATACGATAAGTATGTACAGGACGCTCAATATTACTTTGATATGATAAACAAGTGCTTACACAGACTTCCTCCCTATAATAAAATTTTAAAATTTCCCATAATAACTTTATCCGATTTGCTTAACGGATTCTGTATCTTTTTCGAGGATGGATTAGATGATGATTATGACAATATAGATTGGAGTACCGTAAACAAATATGGCAGTGGAGAGATTGTCGAGAGCGGACATTCGCATTTTCATCTGCATTATTTTCAGCCGAAAATTGAATCGGACTGGAACAATTATGACTTAGATTTACTTGAGGAGCTTAATCAACTGAACAAAATCATAGAAATCATTTTTAGTCGATACATTAGTTTTATTAAATCATATATTTCTATTCAAAAAGTATTTCGTCCGTTCGTAGAAAACTATCTGCACATGAAAGGAACATTTCCAAATGAGCACGAAGTTGCAGAATATTTTTCTGGCTTTAATAAAAACAATTCAAAGAATTTTGAAAAGATTAACTGTCAGATGAAATCCTTTGGATACAAGGTGTTGATAGACGAAAACAAAAAGCCGATACTCTGTGAGCAAATTTTGTTTTCGGACTTGCAGTCATTCCTGTTCTATGACTTTTTCAACGGAATCAGGAACAACTATATTCCGAACAAGTGCAAGCACTGTGGCAAATTCTTTTTGATTCGTGGTGGCAAGTATTTCAGTTACTGTGATAATCCGTTAAAGGACGAGCCTGATAAAACCTGCCGAGATGTCGGCTCAAGACGGCACTATGATGACAAGTGCAAAAACGATCCCATCTGGCAAACTTACAACAGGGCATACAAAGCACACTATGCAAGGTATATGAAAAAGAAAATGACCATTTCCGAATTTGAGAAATGGTCAAGGTTTGCATCAAGTTTGAGGAATAAGGCGATTGCAGGAGAGGTCGAATTTGAACAGTATTATGCCGATATACGAAAATAGCTTATCTTTGTTTATAGTGATGCAAATTTTGAATATGTAACAATATCGTTATTTATGTGTTCTTTTTAGTTTTTCAATACTCTTATTTAATTGTAAAACATATGGATGATTCTGGAACTGATCCTGATTATGAAGTCTTGACAGTTTATTATAATCAATGAAGCCATTAGAATTATTTCTTAAATAAGCCATAAGTTCCTTGTCTGCCCTAAAGAGAAATAAGTCTCCCATCTTATCATTAACTACAATATCTCCTTTTTTAACGGTATCTTTAAATAAACCTTTCATGGATGTAGTTAATTGTCCTTGTTTGGCGTCATCAATTTCTAAAGAATGTATTCCGTCTTTCGTATCCTGGCTGCCAGCACTACCGGCACGATAAAAGCCGATGAGGTCTGTATATCTTACATTACGATCTTTAATCTTACCAAATAAATATCTCCATTTGGTTTCACGCCAAGTGTCATAATCTAAACCATCCGGGTATATATTATGTCCATCAGCTTCAATATCATGAAAATTTTGCTTAAATTTCACAGTACCTATTCTTATTTCATCTTTCACATGGATATGAAGCCATATTCCTTTTATCCATATATTTTTATTACAACGAATCCAATGTTTAATATATATAAACTCTACTATTTTATAAATTACGATATAAGACGATGAAAAAACTAAAGAATGTACGACAACTTGGAGAACTATTCTTAAGAAGATATCTTTAACCATATTGAAATTAAATATATCCACACAATTTATAACAACCAGAATATATACTTCCAAAAGAAAAGCAAAAATTGATATCGTTATCTTTGAAATGTTTTTATATTCTGTGTTCGCTGATCCTATCTTATCCAATTATATCACATCCAAAACAATTAATTTTGATTTATTGTTCCTATTAAAAAGTTTTGAATAACACCGTTACTAGCAATTACTGAACTTTGTTTAGCAAATTGTACTGGGTTACCGAAATAGTCTGTGATTATTCCACCGGCTTCCTCAAGAATTAATGAGCCTGCTGCAATATCCCATGGTTTCAGTATCCTTTCAAAATAGCCATCTATTCTTCCTGAAGCTATATAACATAAATCAAGTGCAGAAGAACAAATTCTACGCACATCGACGCATTGTTCAAAAATCTTTTTAACAAGATTAAAATTTTCATCTGTAAATTCCTTATGAGTCGACCCTGCGCCAAACTCTATAAGACTTTCATCAATATTTCTTGTACTTACTTTAAGTCTTTTCTTATGGTTAAGAAAAGCACCTTTGCCTCTTTCTGCAGTAAAAATTTCTTCAGTGAACGGATTATAAACAATACCATATACAACTTCGCCATCAAGATAATGTCCAAGTGAAACTGAACTTAAATTATATCCATAAATGAGATTAGTAGTTCCATCTATAGGATCTAATATCCAACAATTATCTTGCAAATTTCCTTCTTCCTCTTCAGAAAAAAATCCGACAGTAGGATCAATTTCTTTAAGCTTAGTTTTAAGGAAATCACTAATAGCAATATCTATATCCGTAACAAAATCATTTTTTGCCTTAATGCTAACAGAAGGCGTTGTTTTATCAAGGATAATTTTTTTTGTATCTAAAACAAGTGATTCAACCGATTTGTAATTCATAATAACACTACCTTTCTAAAATTATTGTATCACAACTTTTTATGCTAAGAAATATAACAATCTATAATTATGGAGTGCAATTAATTTCGATAGTCATACAAAAGCACTAAATTACAAATTCTTAAAACCACTTATGATTTATATGACTGTCTTTATATGCTGTCTCTAATACAAATCTGACGCTGCCGACGACTAGTCG
>ERZ1023972.81-NODE-81-length-34609-cov-11.229814_pt1 | contig 34609 bp, 29 predicted proteins | sample MGYA00380431_ERZ1023972 | MGnify/ENA primary metagenome ERZ1023972 (study PRJEB33179, sample SAMN07449053) | human gut metagenome | biome: Human-gut; feature: Human associated habitat; material: Faeces | host: Homo sapiens | place: India:Kasaragod | collected... | reverse complement strand
CCTCCATGCTTTTCATTATTTTGTAATCAGGCCAAAAACTATTCACCATTACATAAAATCATACATTTTATATTTGTGACTTGTCACCCACTTTGCCATATCTTCCACAACAAATACTTTTACATCCGTATGCCTATTTAAATGCTTATTAATCTTTTCTTTAAGAAATTCAGTCAATGCATCTTCTGATATAGGCGTATTAACTTCTATATAATATTCCAAAAGATCAATTCTCGACTGTATCACATGAAATTGCACCAAAAAGTTACTGTCAATCACATCAGCATAATCCATCAGCATCCTAGCGAAAAAATACGCTGGGACTTTTTTATTAATATCTTGGTAAAACTCACACGTTCGACCCGACTGTATATTGAGTATACGCCCTTTTTTTCCACAATCACATGTATTTTCCACTATATTACCTATATCTCCTATATCGTATCTAATCAAGGGCATCGCCCGATTAATAAGAGATGTAATAATATAATTACCAAATCCATTTTCATCGGGATTAATGACTTCTACATAAACAGATTCTTCTGTCTCATGGAGATGATTATTTTTGCATCCATGTGCTATACTATAAAATTCGTATGCTCCATAATAATTAATCACCACTGTTTGATCAAAAAATTCACATATAGATTTATACACATTATCTGGCACAAATTCACCAGCAAGTTCAATATATTTTATATCATAATTTAATCTTTGAGATGTTCGCTGCATATAACGCATAAATTCAAAAAGCACAGACGAATTACATCTTAAAAATCCCGGCTGATATTTATTCAATTCTTCTATATAACTGTGAAATGTCTGATCGCACAGATTTTCTTTACTCAGATACAACATACCATCTTGGAACATAACAGGTAATTGAGCCATCCCCCCATCGTGAAAAATAACTTTATTTTCCTTCATAATATGAGGACAATTTTTTTCACGTTCCTTCCATAAAATTAAAGCGCGTTCTATTTGTTCCTCTTTCGTATTATATGTAGAAACTTGCAATCCCGATGTCCCTGAAGTATATGACTGCTCCAATTCATCCATACGGTACATATCTGATATCATAAGGGAAGCATTTTTAACAATGTCTATCTTCTTTACAATCGGTAACTCCTCTATATTCATACCATCATATGGAACAATTCCATTCTTCTTATATAAATCATGATAAAAAGGTACATGCAAATAAGCATACTTTGCCAGTTCAATAACGCGCTCCTTTGTATTCATTCTCATACTCTCCCTAAATAAAATTATTTCTTCTATAACTGAAATAGTATATTAATACATATTTCAGCTTTGTTACACTATATAAGTCTCCAATTTAGTATAATCAATCTTACCCGATTCTGTCCTAGGGACATTACTGATATAGAAAATACTAAAATCTATTGTTCGAATATTAAAACTATTTTTCAATATGTTAATCACCTGTTCTTAATTGACTTTTTCTACTAAGTAAATATTAATATGGTTATCGCTGCCCGTACAAAATGCAGTAATATTATGACCTTCCATCTGCTTTTCTATATCATTTAAATTTGTACGAACACCATACAATTTTATATATCTACTTTTCCTGCCTGTTATAAAATAGAAACCATCTTCATCTTTATATGCCAAATCACCAGTATGTAAAATTCCATCCATACTTTCTCCCTTTTTCAAATCAGATTGTTTTTCAGCATACCCCAACATTATATTGGCACCTTTATAAATTATTTCCCCCTGTGTATAACTTTCTAATATTATTTTATCCATCTCATCATGTAATTCCATATATCCATTAGGAATAGGTACTCCTATACTGCCTATTTTTCTTTCCGCATCTTTCCATGGAACATATGATATCCGGGCTGTTGCTTCCGTTTGCCCATACATAACAATAAACTTCTTATGTTGTTCCTTGCATACCCTTACTATAAAAGTATTCAATTCCTTTGAAAGTTTAGCGCCTGCCTGTGTCATATATTTTATTGATTCTGGCAAATGCTTAAAAAAAGAGGCTTTATATAACATTTCATATGTAAAGGGAACACCACCAAAAGTTGTTACTTGATTTTTTTCAATCTCTTTTCTGAACGAATGATTTAATACACTATCATTATATACAACAATAGAGGCTCCTTTACATAAATGCGTTTGAACCAAAGAAAGTCCATATGTATGACACATCGGCAAAGTAGTAATAACACGGTCAGATGACTGTATGTGAAGATAATCTACTATTGAATTTGTGTTTGAAATAACATTCTCATAAGATAATCTAACATATTTTGCACTACCTGTACTTCCTGAAGTTGTCAATAATAACGCCAATCGCGGATCAGTCGGAATCTTTTGCTTATTTAAACATTCAAACTGAACTTCTTCTTTTCCATAAATGATAAAATTAGGATAGTATAAATCAACCAAATTTTGAAAGGCTTCTTTTTTGATATTGGGTGACACCATCACCGGAATGATTTCTTTACGCATCATTCCGACGTAAAGAGCGATTGAAGATATCGTATTTTCACAAACAAATAAAACGACCGATCTTTTAGGAATTTCTTGCAAATATTTTTCCGATAGTTCAAGCAATTGTCGATATGTTATTACAATATCACCCGCAATCAAAGCCACCTGGTTTCCATACTGCTCTAAATGATCAAATACCATTCTATTCACCTATCCTTCAAATAAATTACACATCGAAGCTATTTAAGACTTATACAACTCTACAGCTTCTCTCATTTCCCCTCTTGTTTTTGCCACAACAACTGCAGTCGCAGCATCTCCTATTATATTGGTACCAACGCGGGCCATATTAAGAATTCGATCAATTCCAGCCAACAAACCGACCGCCTCTATAGGTAGTCCTGCTGCATTAAGAACAATAACCAGCATAACAAGCCCAGAACCCGGTATACCAGCTGTACCAATAGATGCTATAGTAGCAGATAATAATATGAGCAATAGCTGCGTTATACTTAACTCAATTCCATAAATTTGTGCTGCAAATATTACAGCAATTGCTTCATAAATTGCTGTCCCATCCATATTTACAACTGCGCCAAACGGAATTACAAAATTAGAAACTTTATCATCAACTCCTAATCGTTTAGTTCCTGCAAGGGTTAATGGAATCGTCGCCAGACTACTACAAGTAGAAATAACAAATAAAATGGCATCTTTCATTTCAAAGAAAAAATGTCTTACATTTAGCTTTCCTATAAAATGAGCCATAATCAGACCATGTATCAATAGTGAAAAAAATATACACGCTAAAAATGTTACAATGATTACCTTTCCGTATGGTAAAAGAATTTTTATTCCGTATTTTCCTACTACGTTCGCCATAATCCCCATCACCCCAAGAGGTGTAATTTCTAATACCATATTCGTAATATTCAGCATAGCGTCACGGCAACCATAAATAACTTTGTTTACTAAAATTCCCTTTTCCTTCAACTTGCTAAGCGCAAGCCCAAAAATAAGAGCGAAAAAAATTATTTGAAGTAAATTTGATTCACTTAATGCTTCAAAAATATTATTCGGAATAATATTAATCAAAGTATCTACAATAGAAGGAACAATTACGTCAGTCGTAGCCTCAAGCCCTTCATTAGTAATAGCCACTCCCTTACCTACTTTAAAAGTAAGCGCAAAAAACATACCTACAATGACAGCAAATATTGTTGTTACCATAAATACCGCAATTGTTTTCACACCAATTTTACCTAATGTCCTGTAATCATTAATATCAGCAGCCGCACTAATCAGCAAACAAAGCACAAGTGGTGCAACAACCATATTAATTAGGCGTAATAAAATTGTCCCTAAAAACTCAAAAATGGATGCTTGAGGTCCTAATATCACCCCCAAGGTAACACCAATACCGAATCCAATCAATGTTCGAGTAAAAAGGTGTAGACTTCTCCACCCTTTATAAATTTTTTTCATAATGATATCCATACCTTTCCACAGCACATAATACCTTTAAGCCATTTTATACAAATTATCGTGTAAAAGATTTATGTATCCCATAAACTTATGTTTCCCGATACTTCTCTGCCTGCTTTTCAAACATTTCCGCATACCTTCCTCCCCTGGCTAACAGTTCCTCATGGTTTCCTTCTTCTATGACCCTTCCCTGTTCCATCATATATATCTGTTCCGCCATACGGGTCGTGGACAGGCGGTGTGATATGAAAATAACCGTTTTGTCCTTTGACAGCTCAAACAGAGTCCGGTTAAGGTTGTATTCGGAGATAGGGTCCAGCGCACTGGACGGCTCATCTAAAATATAGGTGTGCGGATTTTTCAGGAAAGCTCTGGCTATCGCTATCTTCTGGGCTTCCCCGCCGGATACCAGACGTCCGTTTTTATCATATTCCCGAAGCAGCGGGACGGAAAGGTCACGAAGGTTGTCAGCAACCCCCGCCGTCATGAGCGCCTTCTTTATCATCGCCTCATCCCTGCTTTCAACCAGTCCCATTTTTACATTTTCTCCCAGACTGGCAGCGTATATCTGAAAATCCTGAAACAGGGTTCCAAAGGAATGACGGTATTCATCCAGGTCATACTCTTTAATATTTTTACCGTTCAGCAGTATCTCACCCTCGGTCGGATCATAAAAACGCATCAGCAGCTTCACAAGAGTGGATTTCCCCGCGCCGTTATACCCTACGACAGCAGCTTTTGTCTGCGCTTTTATCTTCATATTGATATGCCGCAGTACCCATCCGCCGTCACCATACCGGAAGGAAACATCACGAAATTCAATATCACCGGGCACTATCGGTAAACTGGCGGGATTTTCCGGTGAAGCAACCGTTTGCTCTATGTCAAGAAATGTCCGCAGCTTATCGGCAAACATCCCGCTCTGTACAAACTGGGAAAGGGATTCCAGCAGACCGCTGTACATGGAATTCAATTTCCCGACTGCAGCAATGGATACCGACAGATCACCGATTGAAACAGACCCTACAATAAAGATTTTATACACCAGTACAAAAATCAACAGCATATTCGTCAAAAAGACATTGCATATCTGCTCTCCGGTTTCCAATGCCGTCAGACGAAACTGCAGCTTTTTATATACGGCATCCATTTTGGATATGCAGCCGTCAAATTCCTCTGTCAGCAGCCGGTCGACCCGGCTCATCCTCAACTCCTTCGCATAGTCCGGCATATAGAAGACCCGGCTTATATATTCATATTTTTTTACGAGGGGTCTCAGACTCAGCTCCCGGTAAAAGTTCATTTTAGTCTTCAGCAGCCGGAATACGAACTGACAAGCCATAGAAGCTGCGGTAAGCACCAGAAGGAACGGGTCGACCTCCAGCATGACCGCGATAACGCCGATGCAGGCCAGTACATGGAGCAGGACGCTCCCCAGATTCCCGACAGCCGTATATACCTCCTCTTCCGCTTTCTGAACGGTCCAGATAAAATCCGTATAAAATTTTGTATCGTCATAACAGCGAAGGTCCGCTTTCTGCGCCTTTAAAAACAGCTCCGCATGAAGGGATTTCCCCAATTTCAGCTTCTGGACAGGCCACAGCCTTTTCTCACAAAAATAAATGACTCCAAGAGCAAAAAGCAGGATCACGCTCATCATCAGAAGGAATTTACATACGTCTGTAAAAGGACGCCCCTCCCCGAGCATATCAAATACGACCTTTATCACCAGCACGGAGGAAGCTATATTCAGGTATCCCCATAAGATACCTGTCATGATATTCGTATAAAACAGCGCCGGCACATGCTGGCGTACATAGCGCACCAGATATGCCGTATTTTTTATCCCGGCAGAAAGCTTCGCCTTTTCCCCGGTATTTTCTTTTTCCTTACTCATATTTTTCTGCCTGCTTTCTGAACATTTCCGCATATTTTCCGTTTTGCCGCATCAGACTTTCATGATTGCCCCGCTCAATAATTCTTCCATGCTCCATCATGAAGATTACGTCTGCCGACATCGCGCTGGAAAGCCGGTGCGAGATAAAGATTACCGTCCTCCCTTCGCAAATGCGCTTCATATTTTCAAACAGCTCATATTCCGCGATAGGGTCCAGCGCGCTGGACGGTTCATCCAGAATCGCGATAGGCGCGTTCTTTGCATATAATCTGGACAGTGCGATCTTCTGTGCCTGTCCCCCGGAAAGGGAGACTCCTTCCTCATCAAATTCCCGCGTCATCATCGTATCCGTGCCATACGGGAGTGCTGAAATCCGTTCAGCCATCCCGCTCGCCCGCAGGGATTCTTCCAGCAACCCCTTGTCGCCGTCAGCAGTACGCCGCAGCAGGATATTTTCGCCCACTGTCAGGGAAAACACTTTGAAATCCTGAAAAACAGCAGAAAAGCTATCCCGATAGGCATGGAGCTGATATTCCCCAATCTCTTTCTCATTCAGATAAATCGCACCGGAAGTCGGCTCATACAGACGCATGAGCAGCTTGACCAACGTGCTCTTGCCTGCCCCGTTATGCCCGACGATCGCCACTGTCTGCCCGCCTTTGATGGTAAAGCTGACATCATCGATTACCTTACGTTCAGAACCAAAATAGGAAAAGGACAGATTCTCTACCCGAAGCTCCTTTACCTGTCCTGTAGGGACAGCTCCCTTGCTGTTCTCCTGTATTTTGGGCTTATGTTCCAGAAATTCCCTGAGGTCGCCAATGTACATGGCGTGCTCGTGCAGCTGGAAAAAGCTGTTCTCCTGCTCCAGCAGCGCTTCCGTCACGCTGAACATCGCCATGACTACCATAAGCCCGTCACCGACCATCATATTTTTAAGCACCAAAATACGGAAAGCAGCAAACAGGATGACCAGATAATATCCCATCCGTGTACATACCGCATCCACGAACAGCCGGTATACCGCACATTTTAATCCATGCTCCTTAATTACCCTAACCCCGTTTTGTGTTGCCGCAATAAAACGCTTAAAGAGCACATCGCTGATATTTGTAGTCCTCAGCTCCTTTGCATATTCAGGAAGATAATGTACCCGCCGTATATAGTCAGCCTGACGGTCAGCCTCAGCCAGCTCCACCTCATAAGCGCGGCGTTCACAATTTTCCTTCCGCGCAAACACAAAGTTGGCCACAATCTGGAGCACGATGAAAAAAATCATAAATCCGTCCATGGAAAGGGCTGTCCCGGATAATGCAAAAAAGCCAAAGAGCGCCCCGAAAAGCATTTCTACGGAATCAAGGACCATCCTTGGACGACTTTTCAGCGCATTCAATGCCCTGATATATTTCTCATAATATTCCGTATTCTCATAGCATTCCAAATCTGCCTCCCGCGCTTTGCCGAAAGCCAGTTTCATGAAATGAGACTGTATCTTTAAGTCTGACCGGGGGAAAAAACAATTCTTCAGAAAAATATTCACCAGATGACATGCAAAGGAAAGAAGTGACAAAAGTCCCACAACAAAAAAAATCCTTTTAAGGGGTGTGTCGGACTGTATCTGATTGAGCACATATCCCACCACAAATACCCGGAATATCAATCCCTTTGACCAATCCGCCATCGCATCGACCATAATTGCCGGTATCCTCCACGGAGAAACCCTTCCTATCTGCTTTAACAAAAACAGATTATTTGACAGCACCTGCCTGATTCCGTATTTTGATGTTTTCTGTTCCAATGCCGGTGCCTCCTCTCTTACATATTTCCGCTTTTCTTTGTTTGATAATCTTCATAATTTCCAATATATGTAGTGGCTTTTCCATTTACAATCTCAATGATTTTATCTGCAAATCTATCAATGAAAAAACGATCATGGGAAATGACTAACAATGTACCATTAAAATTTTCTATTGCTTCTTCCAATGCTTCTCTAGTTGGTATATCGATATGGTTTGTCGGCACATCGAAGACCAATGTATTCATCGACTGCTGCATCAAAACAGCAAGCCGTAATCGGATTCTTTCTCCACCCGATAAATTCCCAACACTTTTCTTTACATTTTCCTGATCAAAATGAAAACGAAACAGAATTGAACGTGCCCTTTCTTCACCAATACCAACTTCATGCTGGAAATAATCTAATACCTGTTGCTTGTTATTCCTAAAATTAATAATCTGAGGAAGATAACCGAGCTGGACATTTGGCGAAACAATAATATCACCCTGATAAGATAGCTCCTGTTCTCCTAAAATAGTTTTCAGGATTGATGTTTTTCCGCTGCCATTATTCCCTATCATAAAAACACGTTCGCCCACGCCAACAGAAAAGCTGGCATCGTCAACAATCATCCTACCGTTCTCTGTACAGATTTTAAGATGGCTGACTTCTATGGCATTTTTTCCGCCCTTATCCTGCTCACGAAAGTCTATATTAAACTTCCTCGCCTTATAGGGCCTTTTTAAGGACATCTTTTCCTTTTCTCTTTCAATACGGGCAAACATGACCCCTGCTTTCCTCGTCATAACCTTACTGTTCGTTGCCATCCCAGCCTGTGCCATACGCTTAGCTCTATCTTCCAAACGCTTGAAATATGCCTGCTGTTCCGCCCAGTTTTCCATCAGCAAATTATAACGTCTTTCTTTTTCTATCAAATATCCTGAATAATTTGTATTGTAAACCGTTGCCTCTCCATTATCGATTTCCAAAAGTTTGCTGCTCACATGATCCAGAAATCTTCGGTCATGGGATACCACCACAACTGCCCCCTTAAACGTCTTAATATAATTTTCCAACCACTCTATTCTTTTGAGATCAAGATGATTGGTCGGCTCATCCAATAAAAACAAATCCGGTTTTCCAAGCAAACCTTTTGCCAGATGGACCAACGTTTTTTCTCCCCCGCTCAGGCTGTTGTAATTCTGATAACGCATCTCTTCCCGAATTAATAAACCGCTACATACCATATTGATTTCCGTATCAATTTCATATCCTCCGTCATCCTGAAATTTTTGTTGCAACATGCTGACCCTGTTCGCCATACGGTTACACTCTTCAATATCTGATATAGTCGCCATGTTTTCATAGATGCGGTTTATCTCATTTTCAATCTTAAGTAATCCAGCAAAGCCATCCCTTAAAATTTCTTCCACTATTCGATCGTCCTGCTGATCCGGAGAAGTCTGGTCCAGATAAGCCACTCTTGCATTTTTTTTAATGCTAATCGTTCCGCCATCACATTTTTCGATTTGCGCAATCATTTTTAAAAGCGTCGATTTGCCACCGCCGTTAGATCCTATAATGGAAATCTTCTCTCCCTCATTTAAGGAAAAGGATAAATCTTCAAATATTGGGCCAAAGCCAAAATCTTTACTCACCTTATTAATATCAAGAATTAACATGTTTCCTCCCAATATTAAGTTCTGTCATTATTTATCATTGAACTTATCTTTCAATTCACAACAGATTTATTCCACTCCACACTCACCTCTGGTAGTTCTTTTCCTGTAAAAGCCCGATAATTATAATCAAATATTGATGGTAATCCATTTCTTTTCAAGATATTATCTAGCTGTCGCGTCGAACCTTGAAACCGGGGATTAATTTCTATAAAATACAGCTCTCCATTAGCATAAATATAATCAATTCCTAACACACCTCGATATCCTGTTTTTTGTAAGGCAAGGTTTTATTTATCATTTCTCCAAGCCTAATATTATGATCGATTTTTTTAAACTCTTCTATTCCTCTCTGCCGCAATTCCCGATATTCAAATTTATCTGCACTCATGCTATCTTCTCCCAAAATTATTTTTCTACCGTTAATTATCTTACCTGTTCCCAGTGTTAGACTTCTATCACTGCTTCAAGTATCTTTATTCCTACTCTATAGCACATATATTTATGATATTATCTTTATTTATAACGTCTGTAATATATCTAACATTTTATTTATAGTATTTAGCTCCCCAATACTAAGTTTAGATTCCGGTATTTCACATTCAAATTTTGTCTCTAATGAAACAACAATCTGTATAAAATCAATAGAATCCATTCCAAGTTCTACTAAATTATCATCAAGTTTCTCCATTGTTATTTCAACATCTTCCATAACTTCATTTACAACAGACACCACCATTTCTACTGTTACTTCTTTCATTTAACACACTCCTTATCTTCATTTTTATTATCCGCCCTTGCCACATCATTAAATGTTATAAACCTTAACCCCTAATACTTTAACTCATAAAACATACAATCCAACTATTCTTACAAACTGGCACACATAGTATAAAACTGACGAAACAGTACAATTTCAGCATCAATCTGACAGTGTGCCCGGAAACGCATATTTTATTGTGGCATAAAAAAGTATTAAACTAACATTGTTTATAATCATATCAGATATTTCATCTTATCCTTCAACTTGTCATTTTCAGGTACCTTATCTGTAATTTTTTCTTCTCACACCCATTTTACTCATTATTTATGTATTTTCCATAAACGCTTAATCGGGTATAAATATAGTCTAATTCTGATAAAATATTATAAGAAACAGTATTTTTTAGTGAAGGGAATATCATTATGCCCGCAAACCGTTTAAAAGAATTGCGAAAAAGCCAGGGGATATCCCAAATTCAGTTTGCTAAAATTCTCCACTCCTCCCAGCAAGCAATCAGCCGCATAGAAAACGGGACTGGAAATATTTCGTCAGAGATGCTCATAAAAATTTCTGAATTTTTTAATGTGACTACAGATTATGTCCTCTGCCTCTCAGATAATAAAAGAGATTCAACCCGTCAGCTTCAGGCAATGAATGAATTTGAGCAATTTCATGATTTTTTACAGAGATATCAGCGTCTTAACCCACTGATCCATCAGCTTATATATCCTCTTCTCCACTACTCCCCTCCCTGTTTTCTATTTCCGCAAGATTTTGGCAAAATGCTTCTGCCTCCTCTTTTGTCACACTGATTTCCATTTTTTCCAAATCCAGCACGAGGGAAGCAATCTGTGCACATTCTTCCGTCAGGTCTTTCATCCTCGCCCCCGGCCTGTATCCGCCGCACGTCCGGATGTATCCCTTTACCCGGCTGTCATACATCCCTGTCAGCATATTTTTTATCAGTGCAAAATAAACGCCGACCATGCAGGAATCCTCTATCCTTACCGCCGGCATACCATCCCAGCCTAAAGCCAGCTGCTGTCTGCCCCCGGTGCACGATTCGATCAGTTCCCGTGCCCGGTAAAGTTTTTCCAGATTTGTCATCCCCCACCTCCCAGAAATTCCGGGGCAAAAAGAGTCATCTGACCGCTGCTGCGACGCTTCTCCTCCGGATCATAGTTCGTAATGATCAGCTCCCTGTACTCGCTCCCTTTCTCATAGCGCTGTGCCATGTTATTCAGGCGGGTTGCTTCGGTCAGATAATACCCTGCGTACAAATCCCTGATATAGCTGCAGTCGTTATAGCTGACCATCCACTTTCCCTGACATCCTGCCAGCGTGTTTTTTAACCGTATATGGTCCTGCTCCGGGAAACTCACTTCGTAATAATCTTCCGTCATATAATAGGGCGGGTCACAATAGAAAAAAGCGCCTTCCCGGTCATACTGCCGGATCAGCGCCTCAAAATCCTTATTTTCAATCACGGTATCCGCAAGTCGTTCCGCCGCCTCCCTGATCAGAGAAAAAACCTTCCTCACATCAAAAGGCTGGCAACTGTAGGACGTGCAGCCGCTCCCATAGCTGTAGCGGATTATCTTATAAAATGCGGCTGCCCTCCGCACATCCTCTGCCACTGCTTTCCCCTGCAAAAGCCCCTGCATCTCCTCAAATTCTGCCGGCGGAAGATTGTGAAATGCCAGCTCCAGTTCTTCTGCTACCTGCTTTCTGCCACACTCCCCCATTTCCAGAAAGCTTTTAATCTCCATAAACTCATCCCGGCTGTTCAGCGGCAAAAACCCCAACACCTGCAAAAGCTCCCATGTCCTGTTTTTTACACACCGGTAAAGGTTGATCAGGTCTGCATTGTAGTCATTAAACACTTCCATCACACCCTTGTCCGGTTCTTTTCCAAACAATACCCAGCCGCCACCACCAAAAACCTCAATATAGCGGTCATATTTTGCGGGCATCATCCCATAAATGGTTTTCCGCAGCGCTTTTTTACCGCCTACCCATGAAATAAAACTGTTCAGCTTTCCCCCTGTCCTTTCCTCTTTTCATACAATATCCACTCCTGCCCGGATTTTATTTTCTCCCGAGCCACTGCTTTAATTCTGTCTCAGAAATCTCCTGAAATTCTCCCAGCGAAATATATTCTCCTGCCATTTTTACAGGATTTTCCGGATGATACTCCCCATCCGCCCCAATTGGCAGCTTTTCCCTGCAAAGGATACTTCCCATCCGCCTGTGTTCCACACGCTCTTTTATTTTTCCAAAACTGCAGTCCTCCCTCTCCGAGTCCTCCACCTCATAGCAAAAAATCCCTTCCGGCACACTATTCCGGTCCAGCCTCATATAAGAAAACAGGCAAACCCTTCCGTCTACCTCGACCAGATCATATCCTTCCATCTTTGCATCAAATCCCATTGTTTTCTTCTCTCCTTATCTTTTGATTTTTCCTCTTCCAAGCTCCCCTGCTTCCTTCATCCCATCCGCATCCCTATCCCTCCCCTCCCGACATCTGAATGCCGCAATGATGCATCCTTTAACTTTTCTTCTGTCATAATGAAATAGTCGCTGCCCGAATTCCAAAAACTGACATACAAGTCCCCCTCTTCTGTCCGGATCGGGCGCTGCTCAAATCCCTCTCCCCATCCGTCGCTTGCCTGACCGCTCCATTCAGCTATTACCGCATTCAGCTCTGTATCTGAAAGCTTCCCATAGCTTTCTATCTCCAATACTCCCCACAGCTCCCCCTGCCACACTTCCACATCGGGGAACATCCGGAATACTTTCTGTCTAAGAATCCGGTTTCTTATATATTCCGCTAACCCACGGTCGCCTTCTGTATCCAGCTGCTCTTTTATGAGCTGCTTTTTGATCGCACTGACATACCTGCACAGCTGCGTTGGCGTGATTTCCTCAGGCTCATCTGATTCATACCCTTCCTGTCCATACATGAGCGCCGTTAAGGGGCTAAACAGTCGTATCCCCTCAAATTCCTTCGGCAGCATCTGTATTGGCTTATCTTTCCGGAATATCAAGCCATGTTCCGTTTGTACGATTCCATTCTTTTCCATTTGGGAGAATCCATAGCCTTCTATGTCAATAAATGGCGCGATTTTCTCATCCAAAACAATCTGTGCCTCCTCCAGCAGATATTCTCCATAATCCTCCGCTGTCACAATTTTTTCCGGGAGGAACTCATACTGTTCCAGCCGCATGGCAATTTCCACCACTTCCTGCATATTTTCCGGACGTTCTGCTTCCAAAGCAGAAAACAATTTTTTCATCCCTTCTTTCGAGCACAGGAACTTCTCCTGTTTTAAACACCCCGCAAATGCATTCATCCCCCTGATTCCATAGGACAACGGAAGGACCTCTTCTATCCCCTGATACCGGCTTCCATAAAAACAAATCCTTTTCATATCCTACATCCGGTAACGGCTCCGAATCATACACTGTATCCAGCACTTCTCCCGTCCTGATAACCTTTCCATCTTCCAATAATTCAAATTTATCCAGGTTACAGGACAGGTTTACCATTTCTTCCAGCGTCTCAGGATGTTCCATCTCCAGTGCCTCCTGAAAGACCTGCTGTTCTTTTCTGGTCAGGCACTCCATGCGCCGCTCCAAAAAATCGACTTCTTTATATCCTTTTTCTGGTGGTACTTCTTTCCCGATCAGATATGGGGCAAATACGCTGCCGTCTGATTCTACTTCTACAATTTTCGCTGCATTCATTCCCAGCTGCCCTGACATTTCCCTTATCGTCTGCCTTGGCGCAGGGAATCTGGACCATATCTTCTGACCTGTAGTTATGGCTTGAAAACATACTTTTAACATGATGTACTCCTTTCTGCTATCCTGTGTTTTTTACGAAAAAAAGCCGCAGCTCTCATAAAAGAGAAACTACGGCTTTCTTATGATGAAAAAATCAATAATACTTTATTCCCCCAAATAACACCAATGCGCTCAGTACTTAACTCTTGTTGACTTCTTTTTACTTTCCCTTCTATCTCCCCCCACTAAATAATTTGCTTATAAATTCACAAGTTACTCCATTGTCATCTATTTTCTCCCTTCCTTTCTCCGATGTCATCTGTCAAAAGCTCAAAAAATCGAGGTCGAAAACCGTCCATTTCCGCCTCGATTTTTGCTCATTTTTCAGTTTCAAACCACAATATCTTGTGGTTATACAACCCTATTTCCTCTTATCACCACAATACGTCATCATTATCACTGTCTCCACATGTCCCCCCATCGGGAAGTTGTCAAACGCCCTGCCGCATTTTAACTCATAGCCCTGGCTGCAGAGATATTTTAAGTCGCGGGCGAGCGTCGCGGAATCGCAGCTGACGTAAACCAGGCGCTTCGGGCGCATTTTTAAAATGGTATTGAGGCACTCTTCGTCACAGCCCTTGCGCGGAGGATCAACAACGATAACGTCCGCAAAAATTCCTTCTGTTTCGTATAAGTGCGGCAGCACCTCCTCCGCTTTTCCGACATAAAATTTCGCATTGTCGATGCCGTTACGCACTGCATTCTGGCGCGCATCATCGATTGCCTGCGGGACGATTTCCACGCCGTAGACCTGCTTCGCCTGGCGCGCCAGGAACAGGGAAATCGTGCCGATTCCACAGTAAAGATCCCAGACTGTCTCATTTCCGGTCAGTCCTGCATAAGAAAGCGCCTGACTGTAAATATTTTCCGTCTGAACCGGATTGACCTGATAAAAGGACTGGGGCGAAATTGTGAAAACAAGCCCGCCAATCGTGTCCTCAATGCGGTCTTTTCCGCGGATCGTCCGGGTTTTACTGCCCATAATCACATTTGTCCGCTCTGTATTGGAATTGACCGAAAAGCTGGTCATTCCGGGCACCTTTTCAAACAGCCTGTCCGCAAGCTCCTGCTCCGCTGCAAACGAACTGCCGTTGAGAATCAGACAGACCATAATCTGTCCTGTTGAAAAGCCTTTACGGATCAGGACATGGCGCAGCAATCCCTTTCCTGTCGTTTCATCGTATGCTGCAATTTTCTTTTCCGTACAAAAATCCAGCACAATATCCAAAACGATTTTATTTTCCGCAACGCCGAGCGCGCAGTCCCTGTTTTCAATAATCGTGTGTGTCCGTCCGGCATAAAAGCCCGCAATCAAACGACCATTTTTGTCCATTCCGACCGGAAACTGCGCCTTGTTGCGATAATGGAACGGATGCTCCATCCCGACCGGCGCTTCCATAATTTCCTCTACAAAATCCGGAGCAAAGCCGCCGATCCGGATCAGGTTGTTTTTGACCTTGCGTTCCTTAAAGGCGAGCTGCTTTTCATAGGAAACCGCCTGCAGCTGACAGCCGCCACACTGTCTCGCATACGCACAGACCGGCTCCACGCGGTCGGGCGACGGTTCCAGCACTTCTTCCAGACGCGCAAAGGCATATCCCTTTTTCGGTTTTACGACTTTTGCACGCACCGTATCGCCCAGAACCGCGTCCTTGACAAACAGCGTATAACCATTGCCTGAAAGGGCACCGGAATCCTCCAGATGTCCGATGCCCTCTCCGTCAGTTCCCATATCTGTAATTTTCACTGTAAAAATCTGATTTTTCTGTATATTCACGTCATCCTCCATGCTTCGGCCGAGCCGTCTTAGTCCATCCGCGTCATGCGCAGATTGGATTCAAAGAGCCGGTTGTAACCCAGCCATCCGGTTTCAGAAGTTCCCTCCAGAATCTCCGTAAAGGTTTCCAGCTTCGCATCTGCATTATCCGCCAGGTTCAGTGCCATCGCTTCCATGAGCGCAGGCTTTTTGGGAGAACCGTATTCATATTCTCCGTGGTGCGCCAAAATGCAGTGTTTCAATTCCGAAGCAAGCACAGTCGGAAAGCCCGGGATCATCCGAATTTTGTCACTGACCATCTCCGTTCCGATTACGATATGACCAAGTAGCTGTCCGTCATCCGTGTAATCATTCTGCGGAAAAAGGGAAATTTCTTTTGTCTTGCCGATATCATGACACATCGCGGCAGCCAGAAGCAGATCCCTTTTTAACATCGGGTAAGATTTTGCAAAATAATCGCACAGCTTCACAACACCAAGGGTGTGCTCCAGCAGACCGCCTACAAATCCATGATGCACGCTTTTCGCTGCGGAAGATTTTTTGAAGTTTGTAAGAAACGCCTCGTCTTTTACAAAGAACGCCTCCATCAGCTTTTTGAGCCATTCATTTTCCATGCTGTTGATATAGGAAAGCAGCTCCTGATACATCACGGAAATGTCCTTTTTGCTGACCGGAAGATAGTTGGCTGGCTCGTATTCGCCCTCGCGGCACAGGCGGATTCGTTTGATATTGATCTGGTTTGCGCCCTGAAAACAGGTCACATCGCCATAGACCTCAATATAATCCAGGCTGTCGAAATCATCGATGCCCGCACTGTTGGGATCCCAGATTTTGCCGTCTACCGTGCCGGTCTTATCCTGCAGGATGACGGTTTCATACGGCTTACCATTCTTCGTCACAGCAGACTGTTTATGCTTACACAGATAAATATCGAATACTCTGTCGCCTTCTTTATAATCCTTAATAAATTTCATTTTCTTTTCCTCTTTTCCAAAAATCTCTATTCTGTTGACAATGCTGCGCAAAACCGGAAACGGCAGCGCTGCATCAAAAGCCTTTCGCTATCCTCTACGCCTTACTCCTGCAAAAGCACCTCAATCTCCATTTCCTGATATTCTTCCTGTCCCTGCCGCATCACAGTGACTGTCACCGTCGTGTCCGGCTCACAGGAAAGAAGCGCCGCATGATAGTCTGCAAACGAAGTGATCTCTTCTCCTTTCATGCCAACAATTACGTCACCGCTCTGGATTCCCGCTTTCATCGCGGGAGAATCCATTATAATTCCCGTCACATATGCACCGACCGGCACATGCTTTTCCAGATGGATTTCATCCGGTACATCCGTCCCGGTAATACCCATGTGGGCGATTTTCTGACCATTCGACAGCTTGCCCACCGTCGTCAGCAGATCGGAAATACCATATGCGCTGAGCACATCGGAACTCTCTACTTCCCCGGCGTGCACGATGCCGAGTACCTTTCCTGAAAGATTGATTAAAACGCCTCCGGTTCCCTGTAACCCCGTCATATCTGTCTTTAACAGGCGGACATTATGATCCGTAAGATTTTGATAATAATCCACAGAAGTTACCATTCCGAAAATTATCGTTTCCGAACCCTTCGGACGGCCGATTGCAATCACCGGCACGGCCTGTACATTACTGCCGGAGCTGCCCATCGTTGCCGGTCCGACATTTTTCCGGATATCCTCCGAAATATCCTCCAGCGCCACGCTCAAAATGGCGAGTCCCGTTTCCTTATCCTTTCCCTTCAGCGAAGCGGACACACTCCGTCCGCTGTAAAAGGAAACCTCCAGTTCCTCCGCCTGACTGATGGCTGCATCGTCCACAAGAATCAGCAGCTCCTTACCGTTATCCGCAACGATCAGCCCTGCCGTCTGTCCCTGGTTTTCATAAGTGTTATCAAACCAGTCCACATCCGACACCACACCGGTCACTGTTACCATCGAATGATCTGCAAATGTCTTCGCCACCGTATACATATTCCGGTACAGCTTCTGATAATCCCCGATTTCCAGCGCGACTTTTTCCACAACGGTCTGCAGCTCTGTCGTTGTCTCCGTTTCCGTCTCTTCTTCCAGAATCATATCCTCCGGACGCATCTCATCCTCGATATTTTCTTCCTTCAGCTCCACCTGCTGCGGCTCCTCCTCCGGGTACAGCAGATTGGAAAATACCGGTTCCAGCACAAGGAAGGTCACACAGGCGATCAGCCCGAAAATTGCTGCCATGCTCGCCGTCAGTAACGTTCTTTTGAATAGTTTTCGACGGTTCAGTGGCCGTTCTTTTACCTTTTCTTTGATAAACTCGATATCCTGATTCGTCAGATCCTGATTCGGTCTGTTATCCTCCATAAGTATCGGTTCCTTTCTGCCCGTTTGGTACTCTTCAGTATACCTCATCTGCCCGTCCGCACACAAGTGCCGGAAAGACTTTTTCCGGGCGCAAAATTTTTCCCCGGTTTCTCTCTCTATATGGTATGATAGGGGTAGCCGCCTGTACCACAAGACAGCAGCGTCAATCCTGTGTAATGATTCTGCTGTGCAGCATTTTATGGAACGAATATAGGTGCCTTTTGGCACTGTGTTTTGAAAAACGAAAGGAACTACTATGAACGCGAAAGTTTTACGCGTATTGGAATATGATAAAGTCATTCATATGCTGGAACAAAAAGCAACCTCGGACCCCGGACGACAGCTTTGCCGGGATCTCGTGCCCATGACCGATCTTGCGCAGATCGAACAGGCTCAGACCGAGACTGCAGACGCCCTGACCCGGATTTTCCAGAAGGGCAGCCTGAATTTCGGCAGCAATAAGCCCCTCGGCATGTGCCTGCGCTCCCTCGAAATCGGCAGCACCCTCTCCTCTGAAGAGCTGCTGCGCATCGCCGGTCTTTTGGAAAACACCGCCCGTGTCAAAAACTTCGGGCGCTCCGACAAGGACGAAGAACAGCAGGATTCCCTGACAGAATATTTTCACTGTCTGGAACCCCTCGCACCCCTTTCCAAAGAAATTCGCCGCTGCATCATCGATGTGGATGAAATTGCGGACGATGCCAGTCCTGCCCTCAAAAAAATCCGGCGGAGCATGGTATTAACCGGGGAAAAGATTCACAACCAGTTAAACAGCATGGTAAACGGTTCCGTCAGAAACTATCTGCAGGATGCCGTGATTACCACTCGCGACGGACGCTACTGTATCCCCGTCAAGGCGGAATATAAAGGTCAGGTGCCCGGCATGGTGCACGACCAGTCCTCCACCGGCTCCACCTTTTTCATCGAACCCGCAGCCGTTGTCAGCTTAAACAATCAGCTGCGTGAGCTGGAAATCGAGGAGCAAAAGGAAATCGCCGTTATTCTGGCAAATTTGAGTGCCGAAGCAGGTGCACACACCCTTGAAATCGCAGAAAACCAGCGGATTATGACGCAGCTCGATTTCATCTTTGCAAAGGCTTCCCTTGCGATGGATCAGAATGCTTCCCGTCCGCTTTTCAATGACGAGCATATCGTTCGTATCCGTCAGGGACGACATCCGTTGCTTGACCGCAAAAAAGTCGTTCCGATCGACGTCGAGCTTGGCAAAAATTTCGATCTTCTCGTCATCACCGGTCCCAACACCGGCGGTAAAACCGTATGTTTAAAAACAGTCGGACTGTTCACGCTGATGGGGCAGGCAGGTCTGCACATTCCTGCCCTGGACCGCTCGCAGCTGTCCGTTTTTACAGAGGTTTTCGCAGATATCGGTGACGAACAGAGCATTGAACAGAGCTTGAGTACCTTTTCCTCCCACATGACCTCCATCGTCTCCATTCTGGCAAAGGCAGACGCAGATTCCCTGTGCCTGTTCGACGAGCTGGGGGCCGGGACCGATCCGACTGAGGGTGCGGCGCTGGCGATTGCGATTTTGAACTATCTGCATGACCGCGGCATCCGCACAATGGCGACCACACATTACAGCGAGCTGAAAATCTACGCCCTTTCCACGAACTTTGTTGAAAACGCCTGCTGTGAATTCGATGTGGAAACGCTGCGCCCTACCTACCGGCTGCTGATCGGCATTCCCGGAAAAAGTAACGCCTTTGCAATTTCCAAAAAGCTCGGTCTTTCCGACGAAATCATCGAAGCCGCCAAAGAGCAGATCGACGAACAGGACGTCAGCTTTGAAGACGTTATTTCCGATCTGGAAAAGAGCCGCGTTACAATTGAAAAAGAACGCCGCGAAATCGAAGATTACAAAAAAGAAATCGAAGCCCTCCGGCATAAGCTGCAGGAGAAAAACGATAAAATCGACCAGACGCGGGACCGTATCCTGCGCGAAGCGAATGAAAAAGCGCGGGATATTCTGCGTGAAGCAAAGGACACCGCAGACGAAACGATCCGCATTTTCCAGAAAGCCGGTCCCGGCGCTTCCATGAAGGATCTGGAACAGGCGCGTCAAAAGCTGCGCAGCAACATCGACGACAAAAACAGCAAGCTTTCCGTCGCTGCAAAAGACAAGCCCAAAGCTCCGGCATTAAAGCCTGAACAGCTCAAAAAAGGCGATGCCGTGCGCATTGTTTCCATGGGGCTCAAGGGTACGGTCAGCAGCCTGCCTGATGCAAAGGGCAACCTCTTCGTGCAATGCGGCATCATGCGCACCTCCACGAACATAAAAGACCTTGTCCGCATCGAGGAAGCGACGATTACCACGCCTACGATGTCCAAAACAAATACCGGCAAGCTCCGGATGTCCAAGTCCTTCTCCGTTTCCCCTGAGATCAATCTGCTGGGCAAAACGGTAGACGAAGCCCTCGCCGCCCTCGATAAATATCTGGACGACGCTTATCTGGCACATCTGGAAAACGTCCGCGTCGTACATGGCAAGGGGACCGGCGCCCTGCGCAAGGCCATCCAGCAGCATTTAAAGCGCATCAAATATGTCAAATCCTTCCGACAGGGCGAATACGGCGAAGGCGATGCCGGCGTAACGATTGTAGAATTTAAAAAATAATCCGCAGGACGGCAATCATCTGCCGCCTTTGCAAAAACAAATAACGAGGTTCATTATGGTAAATAAACAGAAAATTCTGATTGTTGACGACGATGCCAATATCGCCGAACTCATTTCGCTGTACCTGACCAAGGAATGCTTTGATACGATGATCGTGGAGGACGGGGAATCCGCCCTCCGCGCTGTGGATACCTTCGCGCCGAACCTGATTCTGCTCGATCTGATGCTTCCCGGCATCGACGGCTATCAGGTCTGCCGTGAAGTCCGCAGCAGTTCCTCTGTTCCCATCATCATGCTGTCCGCCAAAGGCGAAATTTTTGACAAGGTGCTCGGCCTGGAGCTTGGTGCAGATGATTACATGGAAAAGCCCTTCGACTCCAAGGAGCTTGTCGCAAGAGTCAAAGCGGTGCTGCGCCGCTACAAGCCAGCTGCTGCCGTTCCGGCAAAGCCTGCTGTGGAATGTGTCGAATATCCCGATCTGACAATCAATAAAACCAATTACTCCGTTATGTATATGGGGAAAAATGTCGATATGCCGCCAAAGGAGCTGGAGCTTCTCTATTTTCTGGCAGCTTCGCCCAACCACGTTTTTTCCAGAGAACAGCTTCTGGATCAGATCTGGGGCTATGAATACATTGGCGACACCCGCACGGTAGACGTACACATCAAGCGTCTGCGCGAAAAGATCAAGGATCATGCAAACTGGAAAATCGCCACGATCTGGGGAATCGGCTACAAATTCGAGGTAAGATGACATGCGCAAAACCCTGTATCTGAAATTTGTACTCGGCTACCTGATCTTCGGATTTTTCGGATTTTTAGTCGTAGCGACCTTCGTTTCCAGTATGACGCTGGAGCATCTGAAACGGGAAAAGGCGGACTCCCTTTATAAAGAAGCTACTCTGATCGCAAATACCTACGCTTCCGACTTATACAGCAGCAATGTTTCCCTCGAGGAGGTCAAAAAACAGCTGGATGCGCTCAGCACCTACCTGTCCTCCCAAATCTGGATCATTAATCCATCCGGACGTATTATCATGACAACTGAAACACCGCTGGATGTGAAGCATGAGTCTCGCGTGGAAAATTTTGACTCGACCATCACCGCCGGTTCCTTTTATACGGTTGGTGACTTTTTCGGCTGCTTCCAGGAGGAAATGCTCAGTGTATTTGCGCCCATCACTTCCAATTTTAAAGTGCAGGGCTATGTTGTCATCCATATCCCCATGGCAAATATTCGGGCTTCCAGCGAAAGCCTGCTGAATATTTCCTATATTATGCTCGTGATTTTTTTCCTGCTGTCGCTGATCATTCTGATTTTCTTTACAGAAATGGTCTATCTGCCGCTGCGCAAGATCACAGCAGCCACCGAGCAGTACGCGGCAGGCAATCTGCATTACGAATTTCAGGTAGACAGTGAGGATGAGATCGGTTATCTGGCTGCCTCCCTGTCTCTCATGGCAAGTGAGATCGCACGGGCCGAGGATAACCAGAAAAAATTCATCGCCAACGTTTCTCACGACTTCCGCTCTCCGCTGACTTCAATCAAAGGGTATCTGGAAGCGATGCTGGATGGAACGATCCCTCCAGAGCTCCACGAAAAATATCTTGGCATCGTCTTAAACGAAACAGAACGCCTGACAAAGCTGACCAACAGCCTGCTGACCTTAAACAACCTGAATATGAAGGGCATGATCCTGGAAAAATCTGTTTTCGATTTAAATTCGGTCATTCGCTCTACTGCCGCTTCCTTCGAAGGAACCTGCCAGCAGAAGCATATCGGCATCGAGCTGCTTTTAACCGGCGACCGTATGCCCGTTCTCGCCGACAAAAGCAAAATCGAGCAGGTCTTATACAACCTGCTCGACAACGCGATTAAATTTTCCCACCCTGACTCTGCGATTCGCATCGAGACAAACGAAAAGCATGGAAAGGTTTTTGTCTCCGTCAAGGACAGTGGTATCGGAATCCCGAAGGACAGCCTGCGGCTGATCTTCGATCGTTTCTACAAGACCGACCTTTCCCGTGGCAAAGACAAAAAGGGAACCGGGCTGGGACTTTCCATTACAAAAGAAATTATCCAGGCGCACAACGAAAATATCAACGTCATCAGCACCGAGGGCGTCGGGAGCGAGTTTATCTTCTCCCTGCCCGTGCAGGACAACGAAGCGTAGGGCGGGATGCCTTACGCTTTCCAGTGCAGCCGGTGCAGTTCTCCGCCTTCCTGTAACCCCGCGAAATGATTCTGGCGCAGCGCTTCATACAAAACGATCGCTACGGAGTTGGACAGGTTCAGGGAACGGATATCCTGTCCCATCGGAATGCGGATACAGCTCTTTTCATACTCCACAAGGATTTCCTCCGGGATTCCGGCACTCTCCTTGCCGAACATAATATAATCGTCCGGTCCGATCTTTACATCGCTGTAAACCTGATGCGCTTTCGTCGTCGCCATCCAGAGCTTCGGCGCATCCGGCTTGCCGCTTACAAGCGTCGGATTTTTTTCCAGAAAGTCCGCAAAATTGATGTAGCGACGCACATCCAGCAGATTCCAGTAATCCATGCCTGCGCGCTTTAACTGCTTTTCACTCAAAGAAAAGCCCAGCGGCTCAATCAGATGCAGAACCGTCCCGGTCGCGACGCAGGTTCTTCCGATATTTCCCGTATTCGCCGGGATTTCCGGCTGATGCAATACGATGTTTAACATATCTTTATCATTCCTTTTCCGCTTTCAGTTTTTTTACAAAATGCGACAGCCGCCCGATCGCAACTTTCAGATTTTCCAGGGAATAAGCGTAGGAAATACGGATGTAGCCCTCGCCGCTGTCCCCAAACGCCGTGCCCGGCACGACTGCAACCTTTTCTTCCTGCAGAAAACGCGTCGCAAACTCATCGCTGGTCATGCCGAATTCCTTGATGCAGGGGAACACATAAAACGCGCCGTAAGGCTCGAAGCAGGGCAACCCCATTTCTGCAAAGGCATGCAGCAGATAGCGTCTGCGCTGATTGTACTGTTCGCGCATTTCCGCTACATCGTCATCGCCGTTTTTCAGCGCCTCTACCGCCGCATACTGGCTCGTCGTAGGAGCACACATGATCGCAAACTGATGGATTTTGAGCATCTGTTTTAAAATCACTTCCGGTCCGCAGGCATAGCCCAGACGCCATCCGGTCATTGCATATGCCTTGGAAAATCCGTTGATCAGAACCGTCCGCTCCCGCATCCCCGGAATCTGTGTGATGGAAACCGGATTGCCTTTATAGGTCAGCTCACTGTAAATTTCATCCGATATCACAAACAGATCTTTTTCTTCCACGATCTTTGCGATCGCTTCCAGATCTTCCCGTTCCATGATCGCACCGGTCGGATTGTTCGGATAGGGTAAAATCAGAATTTTCGTCTTTTCCGTGATTGCATCCAGAAGCTCCTGTGCCGTCAGGCGGAACTCGTTTTCCGCTTTCAATGGGATGATAACCGGCTTCGCACCTGCAAGCACGGCGCACGGCTCATAGGAAACATAGGACGGCTGTGGAATCAGCACCTCGTCTCCCGGATTTACCATCGCACGCAGTGCAATATCGATGGCCTCGGAGCCGCCGACTGTAATCATGATTTCATGCAGCGGATCATAGGACACCTGATAGCGGCGTCTCAAATAATGCGCAATTTCCTCCCGCAGCTGCTTCAAGCCGGCATTGGAAGTGTAAAAGGTACGTCCCTTTTCCAGAGAATAAATGCCCTCGTCGCGGATGTGCCAGGGAGTATCGAAGTCCGGCTCGCCGACACCCAAGGAAATCGCATCCTCCATTTCGCTGACGATATCGAAAAATTTCCGGATTCCGGACGGTTTAATCGTAACGATTGTATCAGAAAGGGGATTTCTCATGGCGTAATCATCTCCCTCTGATCCTCGTATTTGCGGGTCAGGATCGTTCCATGATCCTTATACTTTTTCAGGATAAAATGGGTCGCTGTGCTCAAAATACTGTCCAGCGTGGAAAGCTTATCCGAAACAAACGCAGAAACCTCTTTCAGGGATTTTCCCTCCAGTGTTACGAGCAGATCGAAACCGCCGGAAATCAGGTACACTGCATGCACCTCCGGGTATTTGTAAATCCGCTCCGCGATGCTGTCAAAGCCCTGACCGCGCTGGGGTGTTACGCGAACCTCAATCAGCGCGGAAACCTTTTCGATGCTTGTTTTTTCCCAATCAATCAGTGTATGATAGCCGCAGATAATGCCCTCTGCTTCCATCGCTGCCATTTCGTTTACCACGTCAATTTCCTCTACGCCGAGGATGACTGCCAGCTCTTTTAAATCGATCCGGCTGTTTTTCTCAATAATTTTTAATAATTCTTCTCTCATTTTTTCTTCCGTTCCTGCCGGATATCCGGCAACTGTTCTACTACTCCATCCGATAAATCGCATCCGTATTCGCCGGTTCTAAAAATCTTCGTTCCTCTCCGTTGACAATCACGCGATCGTTGTCCGCCGACAAAAATCCGATCACCGCCGCCGGAATTTTCTGCTGCTGCAGCTGCTCTGCCAGCATCTCGCCCTGATCAGTCACAAACAGCAGACTGCCGTTTCCGGACAGCTCATAGGGATTGACGTCCAGTTCATTACAGATTTCTACCGTTTCCTGTCGGATGGGAATCTTCTTTAAAGATACCTCCAGTCCGGTCCCGGCCTGCTCTGCCAGTGTCCAGAGTGCATGGAATACACCGCCTTCCGATACTGCACAGGCAAGTCCGACGCCGGACTTACCGGCGACTGCAGCCTCCGGTAAAATCGAAAAGTGCTGCTCCAGCTGTGCTACGTCGTCCAGAAGCTGCGCAGGATAACGCTTCAAAAGGGCTTCCCGGTATGTTTTTTCCAGGCGGACAGTTCCTGCCAGTCCCGCCCATTTCGTCATTACAATCTGCTGACCGGCGCGCGCCGACAGCGCAGCGCCTGCAGGCGCAGTCCACACTTCCGCAAGCGCCTCTGCTGTCGCAACAGGCGCAATGACTGCACCGGACACATGCACTTTCACATCCGCGAGCGTAACCTGCAGCTTCTGCGCTGCTTCCTGCGCTGCGGCAGTCATCTTCTGCAGCTCCTGCTCTTGACAGTCTGCCGGAAGCATCAGCTGCATGGACACCATGCGCACCTTTGCTTCTCCTTTTCCCACTGCTGCCGCTGCTGCGCGGTTTACTGCCTCATAAACGCAAAGTTTGGCTCCCTCTGCTCCGGACCAGACAGACAGACTCTGCGCCGTAATCCACAGCTGCTTCGCTTTTTCCGGCGCTTTATCCACATTTTCAGACGTGAGAAAGGCGCAGCCTTCCCCATACTCTGCGCCTTTCACCCCTATGCCGTTTGTTTCTATTTTTCGATGAACGCTGCGTTTATAAACGTTTCCCGTTACGTTCCCTGTTTTCATAAGCTTTTCTCCATTCCGAATACCATCGTATCAAAGCATGGCAGAGCCGGACCTCCAGCCCGGCTCTGCCATCCGCTCTGCTTTATAATCCGGTGCTTAGTTTCCCGCCGCTGCGTCCTGCTGCGCCTGGGCAGCCTGCGCCTGGGCCTCTGCGATCGCCTGCAGCTGCTCCGGTGTCAATGCCGCCGCTGCTGCCTGCTGCGCTTTGATATTGGAAATGGTCGCTTTGACCGTATCAATGCTGCTGGTCGCAATGGCCGCCTGCATCTGGCTGGTCGCATTCGGATCCGGAGAAGCAATTCCGACGGTTGCCGTTCTGGGGCTCATCTTGTAGTTGCTGCTGTTGACCTGCTCCCGGCTGACTTCCACACCGTTTTCCTTTACAATCTTCCAGAGTCTTGCCTTGTAGCCGATATGTGCGCTGCTGACGCTGATGACGCCGATAGGCTGGGAAGCGTCAGCTATGATCTGATCCGCTTCCGGAACCTTTTTCTCAATCACTTCACTCTCATAAGCTACAGTGCGATTTTTGGCTCTCGTCTCTACACCATAGATCGTAAATGTAATCTTTTTATCTGCCGTATGTCCTTCGATATAAATCGGATAATCCGTATTATTCACAAATACAAAATCCTTGCCGGAGGATTCTGCAATCGCCGCATCCGCAGACGGATCTACATAGGTTACGATCATGGAATGATTGTGACGTTCTGTCACTTCCAGCTCTGCCCGCAGAACCGCATTGTACAGCGTTGTGGATACCTGACAGATACCGCCGCCGATGCTGTCTACCACCTTGCCGTTCAGATAAGAACCCGCCATCTCGTAACCGTTTTCGGTAGAGAAGGGCTTCACTGTATTATAGGTAGAAAACGTATCGCCGGGATACAAAGTTGTTCCGTTGATCAGGCTGCAGCCATTTGCAACGTTTTTGCTGCGGGACGCACCGGAGGTCGAATAGCTTGTCGTAAATGTTCCGAGCACATCTTTTACCTTCGCAAGCTCTTCTGTTTTTCCCTTGGGCTCATCCACTGCCATTACGAGGGCAACGCTTCCGTTTTCCCCTTTGACCCAGGAGCCCGTAAGATAATCGTAGATCGCAGCTACGGACGCATTTTCATCTACCACATATCCGGTCTGTCCATCTTCGATCTGAAAGGATCCGTCAACCCGTGTCAGGTGCGCATCGATCGCTTCCACATTAAATTTACTGCAGCGCTCCGTCACAGCCTGACGAATCGCTTCTTTATCAAAATCCAGAACAACGGGGTAATTCTTTCCTTTATTCTGCAGATCTTTTTCTGCCTTATAGCGCGCTACGATATTTCCCTTTTTTCCAAGGGACACTGCTTCCGAAACAAGCTCCGGGTTTTTCCAGGAAATTCCCAGCTCAGAAAGGCTGATAGATACACTCTGTCCATCCTGCGCCTGCAGCTGCACCTGCGCCTGCCCGAGTTCGTTCACATAGCTCTGAACCGCCCCCTGTGCCTGTTCCTGTGTCATTCCGGAAAGATCCATGCCATCTGCCGAAATCCCGGTCTGGATGGTATCGTTCGGTGCTGCGTATACAGTCTTTCCTGCCACCGCCGTGCACGCAAACACGCACACCAGCATGGCTGCCGTCATCAGTACGGTTTTCATTCGATTCATTTTAAAATTCCTTTCTATGCCGCTTATAAAAACGACAGCAATGTAGGAACAATCATCGCCAGCACCAGAATAAGGATGATGATCGACGATATAATTTTCTGTGTCTTTTTCTTTCTGAAATTCATGCTCTGCTCCTTTATCCGCAAACTGCCTTATAACATCTGACAAATAGCATTGAAGCACCATCTTCCATGGCTGCGCTTCCACACATTATAAAGCACTTCCCTCACTTTTGCAAGCTTCCATATGCCGCAAGAATCCGGTCGATCTGACGGCTTGCCTCGTTTTTCGTCAGCATGGAAACGTCGTAATCCGGCGTCAGCTGATGCAACGCAAGAAGCTTTTTCAAACGTTCCTTTTGAGCTTTTGTCGCAGGCGATTCGCGTTTTACCTTGCAAATTAACGGAACCGGCTCAAAAACCTTTGCCCGGTCCGGGTCTGTTCCATAAAGCTCCAGCAGTTTTTCATATAAAATATGCGTTGCCCTCGCGTCCTCCAGCGCCCGATGCGCCTGAATCGGAATTTCGAAATGTTCGCACAGGGCGGATAATCTTCTGCTCGGAAGCTCCGACAAAAACTGTCTGGAAAGCTTCAGGGTATCCACGCCGCTCCGTTCAAAATCCAGCCGCATATTCACCGCCGCGCGCTTCAAAAATCCATAATCGAACAAAATCCGATGTCCCACAAGGGGCAGATCTCCGGCAAACTCCAAAAAGGCAGGCAAAACGCTTTCCATCGTCTCTGCCTCATCTACCTGCTCCTGTAAAATCCCGGTCAGCTCTGTGATATGCGCAGGCAATATGCGCCCCGGATTGACAAAGGATGTAAAGCTTTCGACAATCTGTCCGTCCCGGACGCGCACTGCCCCGATTTCTATAATTTTATCCTGCTTCGGCGCAAGCCCGGTCGTTTCCACATCTACGCTCACATATTCTTTCACTTCTTTTTCCTGCTCTCCTTTTTTTGACGGTTCTGATAATCCTTACACCATTCCGTCAGAAAACATTCCATACATTTCGGCGTCGGCGCCTTGCAGATGGTCCGCCCCAGCGTGATGATCTGAATATTGTACAAAATCCAATGATCCTTCGGCAATACCTTCATCAGCTCATATTCCACTTTTTCCGGGTCATCCTCTTTTGTCAGCCCCAGCTTTTTGGAAATCCGCTTCACATGGGTATCCACCACAACGCTTGGTTCGTGGAAAATATTGCCGCGGATAACATTTGCCGTCTTGCGTCCGACTCCCGGCAGCGCCGTCAGCTCCTCCAGCCCGGAGGGGACCTCGCCGCCATGCAGTGCCATCAGTCTCTGACAGCAGGCAATGATATTTTTCGCTTTATTATGATAAAAACCGGTCGGACGGATATCCTGCTCCAGCTCTTTTAAATCCGCCTCCGCAAAGGCTTCAACCGACGGATATTTCACAAACAGATCTTTCGTGACAATATTGACTCTGGCATCTGTGCACTGCGCGCTCAGCATCGTCGCGATCAAAAGCTGCCAGGCGTTTTCATGGTTGAGGTAGCAGATATATTCTCTCCCGTAGTGGACGTCGAGCTGATCCAAAATGGCTTTCGTGTGTGCGTTCAATCGGCTGCCCCCTTTCCTGTCGCGGCGACTGCTTCTGCGTCCGCGGCGGTCGCCTGTCCGGCTGTCGGTTTTGCGTCCGCAGCGATCGGCAGCTCTACCACCGCTGTTCTCGCATTGTCCGTCAGGCGATCCCGGTTCTGATAATCGAATAAAATTGCCGTTTTCGTCTCCGGACCCTCGTCTCTTTTCAACATACTGATCAGCTCCCACGCCTTTTTCTGTACCGGCCAGGAAAATACCTCCAGATGGGTCATGCGCTGCAGCTGCTTTGCGTGATATTCCTCATACCCCGGCAGGTATGTGCGGTTTTTTTCTTCTTCCTGATAAAACTCGACGATCTGATCATGATACGGTTTTTCGTCCAATGCAAATACCGGGCGGCTCTTCGCATTTTCCCGCAGATACAGATCATACACCGCCAGCTCCCGGTATAACTCCATCCCATCCGGGTCTTCCTGCTGTGCAAACTCCAAAAGCACCTGGTAACGGTAAGCTCTGGCAGGCGTATGGACAAAATATCCTTTTTTATGATAAAAATCAGCCAATTTATCATACATTGCAAAGGGATTTTCAAAGCGGCTCTGCAGAACCGGAATCAAATGTGTGAACTGATTGCTGTTATAATACAGCTCCACCATTTCCTCCACCCGCTTTAACCGGATGATATCCCCATAGCTCAGCCATTTTGTATACAAGACCTCATAGGGCGGACAGCTCTGGTACACGATCCCATAGGTCTGTGCCATTTCTTCCAGATAGGAGCCTTTTAATACCTTCAGAAATCCGAGCTGCAGCTGCTGCGGCCTCATGCTGTATACATCATTAAAGGACCGGATAAAGCTTCCCATATCTTCATAAGGAAGTCCTGCGATCAGATCCAGGTGCACATGAATGTTATATTCGGAATGGATCCGTACCACTGCATGCCGCAGCTTATCCAGATTTGTATGCCGTCTGACCGCTTCCAGGGTTTGCAGATTCGTGGACTGTACACCGATTTCCAGCTGAACCAGACCGGGGCGCATTTTTGCCAGAAGCGCCAGCTCTTCTCCGTTCAGCAGATCTGCCGAGATCTCAAAATGGAAATTCGTAATTCCATTATCGTGCTCCTGAATATATTTCCAGATTTCCATCGCGTGCTGATGATTACAGTTAAAGGTTCTGTCAATAAATTTCACCTGCGGAACCTTTTGATCAAGGAAAAACTGCAGCTCCTCCTTCACCAGTGCCAGATCTCTCAGGCGTACCCGTTTGTCAATCGAGGACAGACAGTAACCGCACCGAAACGGACATCCGCGGCTGGATTCATAATAAACGATCCGATTGGCAAAATCCTTCATATCCTTATAAAAAAACGGGATCTCACTGATATTGGTCAGGGAACGCTCCTTTGTCCGCACAAGCTCCCCGGTGATCGGATCTCGATAAACAATACCTGCAATACTGTCCAGTCCGGCCTGTTTTATTGCTCCCGGCCAGAATGCCACAATCTGCAGCTGCTGCTGTTCCGAATACCGTCCGCTGCTCTTTTTTTCGTAAAAGGTCAAAAGCTCTGAAAACGTCACCTCGCCCTCGCCGACCATAATGCCGGTCAAAAACGGGAATTGCTCCAGAACCTCCTCCGCATGATAGGATACCTCCGGACCGCCCAGCCAGATGGGCAGCTCGGGACGCACCTGATGCAGCTCGGAAATGACCTCCTGCATCATTTTCCAGTTCCAGATATAACAGGAAAAAGCCACTGCCTCCGGCTTTCTCTCATAAAGATCGGCAAGGATTTCCTCCACCGTCTGATTGATCGTATACTCGGCAAGCTCCACCTGTGCCGCTGCCTCCGGATGGTATTTTTCCGCATAAGCCCGCAGACTGTAAAGCGCCGGATTGGAATGAATATATTTTGCGTTCAGTGCCGCCAGTAAAAACTTCATCTATAAAACCTTCTTTCGTCAAATACCTGTTTGATTTCGGTAAACATAATACCACAAATCCGTTTGCTGTGCATCAACATCCACAACAAAATGCACGCGCTGCAAGCATTCCGTTCCCATGAAAAAAGGGCTTGCCGCACGTTAGTACGACAGCCCTTTCCTTTCGCTTGTGTTTATTATACCTGCTGCAGGTCTTTCTATATAGTGTACAGCAATAAATCACATTTGCAGACTTGTGCACAAAGTCATGCATTTAAGCGGTCAATAAACCGTTCGAATCCTTTTCTTCCGTCCTCCGTGCATTTATAAACGCCTGCGTCCTCCAGAACCTGCATGAACACCAGTCCGATCTCCTGCTGCACAATTTCATGGATATTTTCGGCATTTACCTCGCTGTGTCTGGTCAAAAATTCCTCCGCCCAGTCCGCGTGAGCTGCAAGCACCTCGTTTTGCCGAAGATCAGCCCCGCAAAGGATCGCTTCTTCCAGCTCTGCCATCTCTTTTTTCAGACGGGCAGGAAGCACTGCAAGTCCCATTACTTCGATCAAGCCGATGTTTTCCTTTTTGATGTGGTGCAGGTTTGCATGGGGATGGAACACACCAAGGGGATGCTCTTTCGTGGTGATATTATTGCGCAGAACCAGATCCAGCTCATAATGATCGCCACGTTTTCTGGCGATAGGCGTGATCGTGTTGTGCTTCTCCCCCTCTGTCTCTGCAAAGATAAAGGAGGCCTCATCACTGTAGCTGCGCCATGCATCCAGGATCACATCCGCCAGAGCGATCAGCCGCTCTGTATCCGGACCGGAAATGCGGATTACGGACATCGGCCAGTTTACAATTCCTGCCTGTACATCTTCAAAGCCTTTGACCGTAAAGCTTTTTTCGACCGGTGCTTTTGCCATCGGGAACTCATATCTGCCGCCCTGAAAATGATCATGGCTCAAAATCGAACCGCCGACGATCGGCAGATCCGCATTAGAGCCGAGCATATAATGAGGAAACTGTTTTACAAAGTCAAACAGCTTCACAAAGGTATTGTGCTCGATTTTCATCGGCGTGTGCTGGCCGTTAAACACGATGCAGTGCTCATTATAATACACATAGGGAGAATACTGAAATCCCCATCTGCTGCCGTTGATCGTCAACGGAATGATCCGGTGGTTCTGACGCGCCGGATGGTTGATACGACCTGCATAACCCTCGTTTTCCACACAAAGCAGACATTTCGGATAACCGCCCTGCTTTGCCAGCCTTGCCGCCGCAATCGCTTTGGGGTCTTTTTCCGGCTTGGACAGATTGATCGTAATATCCAGATCGCCGTATTTCGTTGGCGTTACCCACTTTTCATCCCTGCAAACACGGTATCTTCGAATATAGTCCGTGTCCTGACTGAATTTATAAAAGAAATTCGTCGCTGCTTCCGGAGACTTTTCATATTCCTCATGAAACCTGCGGATGATCTCGCTGGGACGCCCTACCAGACAGCTCATGATCTTTGTATCAAACAGATCCCGATAAACGATACCATCCTCCTGCATGATCCCGTTTTCCACCGCATAATCCATCATTTCCGTCAGAAGATCCGGCAGTCTTTTGACCGACTCTTCTTCTGTCTGTTCTATCTTTTCCCCGAATCCATAGGGATAATCTTCTATCTGGAACAGCTCCAGCAGCCGGTTTGTCGTATAAATTTCATCCTCTGCAGATACCAGACCTGTCAAAAGTCCATACTGCACCAGTTCACGGATTTTATCCTGAATCATTGCCCTGATTGCCTGCCTTTCTTATAATACTACCGGACCGTCACCGATCTCTACCACATAAAAATCTGCCGCGTAACCGATTTTTTCCAGATAAGCCTTTCCAACCTTCTCTTGAAAGGTCTCGATTGCTTCATCCTTTACGATGCTGACCGTACAGCCGCCAAAACCAGCACCGGTCATTCTGGAACCGATGACACCGTCTACCTTCCAGGCTTCCTCTACCAGCGTATCCAGCTCAATGCCGGTTACTTCATAATCATCCCGCAGGGAAACGTGGGACGCATTCATCAGCTTGCCAAACTCTGTGATATCGTTCGCCTTCAGCGCTGCAACTGCCTTGATCGTACGCTGATTCTCATAAACCGCATGACGCGCACGCTTTACTCTGACGGGATCCTTGATGGCGGACTTGTAGGTTTCAAACTGCTCCTCCGACAGATCCCCCAGCGACTCGATGCCGATCACCTGCTGCAGCTCTGCCAGAGCCGCTTCGCACTCACTTCTTCTTTCATTATATTTAGAATCGCCCAGACCGCGCTTTTTGTTACTGCAGGAAATCACAAGCTTCGCACCCTCCAGCTGAATCGGCGCATACTCAAATTCCATCGTCGCAGTATCCAGGAAAATCGCATGATCCTTTTTGCCCATCGCGATTGCGAACTGATCCATAATGCCGCAGTTTACACCGTTAAATTTGTTCTCGGAAAACTGACCGATCAGTGCCAGATCCTGATTGGAAACCTCAAAGCCATACTGATCACGCAGGATATAGCCTGTCAAAACCTCGACCGATGCGGAAGAAGACAGCCCGGAGCCGTTCGGAATATTACCAAACAGCAGCAAATCCATACCGTTTGTCACTTCCATCCCCTTCTCGCCAAACGCCCACATCACGCCCTTGGGATAATTCGTCCAGTCCGCTTCCTTCTCCGGCTTCAAGCCCTCAACGCTCGACTCGATCACACCCAGCTGCTCGAAATTCATCGAATAAAACCGCAGCTTCTTATCCTCACGCCTGCGTGCCACACCATAAGTACCGATCGTCAGTGCACACGGAAAAACATGACCGCCGTTATAGTCGGTATGTTCTCCGATCAGATTCACTCTGCCCGGCGCAAAATAAACCTTCGCACCGTCTGTTCCCCCAAAGAGTTCTCCAAATTTTGCTAAAAGCTGATCTTTCTGTTCCTTCATCGTAACCTCCATTCCACAGACGCTTCGCACCGGAGGAACCGCGAGCAGAACATCCGGTTCTGCTCTGCGATCATGGCTGCTTTGTGACGCCTGCGGCACAAACAGCCGTTTGAAGAATAAGCGACCACGCTTATTCTTCAAACTGACCTCCCATAAAATAATCTCAAACACAGGGCTCTCGCCCCTCCTGTAATTATCATACCATACCCCCTCCGTCCTGCCACCCCCAATTGTTAACAAGAACAGAAAAATTGTTACATAACAAAGAGCAGTGCCACAACAAGGAAACCGACCGAATCGGGAAGCATGCACACCGGCACACCACCGCATCCACCCGCTCATCA
>ERZ1023972.72-NODE-72-length-37164-cov-11.611092_pt1 | contig 37164 bp, 30 predicted proteins | sample MGYA00380431_ERZ1023972 | MGnify/ENA primary metagenome ERZ1023972 (study PRJEB33179, sample SAMN07449053) | human gut metagenome | biome: Human-gut; feature: Human associated habitat; material: Faeces | host: Homo sapiens | place: India:Kasaragod | collected... | reverse complement strand
GCTTCCGCTATATCCGTGTCGATCAGTTTCCCGGCGGGGCAAAAGCAGTACGTCCGGACAATTTTACCGCATTTGTCGTTTGCTCCGACCTGCAGCGCACCGGTTTTCTTTCCAGTTCAAATCCGCTGTTAAATAAGCTGTTCGACAATATCATCTGGGGACAGAAAGGCAACTTTGTCGATGTCCCGACCGACTGCCCGCAGCGCGATGAACGTCTCGGCTGGACAGGCGATGCGCAGGTATTTATCCGTACCGCCTGCTACAATTTCGATACGGAAGCATTTTACCGCAAATGGCTTTCGGATCTTGCTGCAGACCAGTATCCGGACGGTCATGTAGACCACGTCATTCCTGCCATACTCGAAAATCAAAAGAGCAGCGCAGCCTGGGGCGACGCAGCCTGTGTCTGCCCGTGGGAACTTTATCTGGCATTCGGCGATGCAAACATTCTGCGCAGCCAGTTTAACAGTATGAAAAAATGGGTGGGCTATATCACCTCCTCCACCACGACCAAAAACCTCTGGACCGGAGGAGAACACTACGGCGACTGGCTCGGTCTGGATGCACCGTCCGGCAGCTACAAAGGTTCTTCTGACGAAGACTTAATCGCTTCTGCTTTTTATGCGCATTCCACGGAGCTGGTCATGAAAGCCGGTAACGTGCTTGGCGAAGATGTTTCGGAATATGAGACGCTCTATAAAAATATCGTTGCCGCTTTCCAGGAAACCTGGCCGGTTTACCACACGCAGACCGAATGCATCCTCGCCGCCCATTTCCACCTGGCAAAAGACTGTCAGGCTGCAGCAGATCAGCTTGCAAAGCTCGTTACAGACGCCGGTGTGCAGTTAAAAACCGGCTTTGTCGGAACGCCTTACCTGCTCCATGTACTTTCGGACTACGGCTATGTCTCCCTCGCCTGGTCACTTTTGCTGCGGGAAAACTATCCTTCCTGGCTTTATCCGATCACAAAAGGCGCAACGACTATCTGGGAGCACTGGGACGGCATTATGGAAAACGGCGATTTCTGGACCCGCGACATGAATTCCTACAACCATTACGCTTACGGTGCAGACGCTGACTGGGTATACGGAAACGCTGCCGGAATCCGCCCGCTGGACGACTGTCCCGGCTACGAAAAAATTTCTGTCTCCCCGCTTCCCGACAAACGCCTCGGCTGGCTTTCCTGCTCCTATCGCTCCCGCCACGGTCTGATCCGCTCTGACTGGAAGCTGCAGGGCGATCAGTGGCGCTACGAAATCGAAACGCCGGTTGACGCGGTGATCACGATCGCCGGACAGGAACATGCAGTTACGCCCGGAACGTGGATCTTTTTCAGCGCGGTGGAGTGATTTAAAATGAAGTGAAGCCTGGGCTGCGCACGAAAAGGCTTCGACGCGGGCGAGCCGCGGCCGCACACAAATAGTCCCGAAGCGGGCGAGCCGCGGCCGCGCGCAAAAATGCCCCGGGCAGACGATCGTGTCACCGCTGCCCGGGGCATTCTTATGCTCTATTCTGTAATTTCAACGCTGCTGGAATCCGACTGCCAACCTCACTCCGCCGCTGTTCCGGCTCCGGTTTTCTCTGTCTCTGCGCCTTCCAGCATTTCCAGGTAATTTCCTTTATCGATATGCATCATCGAAATCTGGTTTTTATGGCGTCTGAATCCGTAGACGCAGTCCACGTTGCGGATCAGGGACTGTAAGCGTTCGTCGGGCACGCAGACGATCAGCTGCAGATCCATCTGACGCGCATATTTTAAGCAGACGGCGCTTCTCTCCTGATCCATCTTGGAAAAGGCCTCGTCCAGAAGCACCAGCTTGATTCGGCTGTCGCGGTTGGTCTGCTGCATGTACAACATCGCAAAACCGGCGAGCAGCGCGACGTATTTCGGGTTCTGTCCCTCGCCGCCGGAATCGCGCCCTGCCATATCATCTACGAAATTCTCTCGGATCACGTTTCCGTCTGCATCCGTAACCTGCTCGTACATGGAAAAGGACAGGTAGTTGCGGTAATCCGCATACTGCTCCATTTCCCGGCGGTGCTGCTCCAGCACGCGTTCATCATCGTCCCTCACCGGCATGAACTTATCGGTCAGCAGTTTGATTTTCGCTTCGTATTTCTGATAAAAGCTGTCTTCTCCAAGCGACATCTGCCCCTCAAAGCCGTCGTTATCCAGGTTCTTGCTGTCTAACTCCGGCGCCATGAGCATGTCGTAAAACTGACCGTTTTCATTGTAGGCAGGCTCGATTTTAATCTGGTAAATGCTGTCCGAGAAGTTCGTCTTTTTCAACAGGCGGTTGATCTCCGCAGCATGCCGCTTTGCCGCCTTAATGTCACCATGAATCGTTGCGATCACATTTTCCCGTAGGCTGCGGTAAATGAAATCGCACTGTTTTTCAAACTCTGTCCGGTACTGTGGTTCAAAATCCGTCTCATACTGGGCAAGCAGCTGCTCATAGCCCTCATTGGACTTTTCCGAACCAGAAAAGCCGCTGGACGGATACTGCAGAATATAGGCATTTCTTGCGCGCGACAGCGCTTCTGTCTGTTCCTGCTCCTTTTCGCCAAGCGCCTCGATCTCTGCATTTTTCTGTGCTTTGACCGAGCCGGAGGAACGCTTCGACAACGCCTCCTGCACGGACGCTGTGATCTCCGGCTGCTCCGTATAGCCGACATACGCCTCCTTTAACGCTGCATTTTTGGACTGCAGCTCTGTCCGGATGCGCTCCTGATTACCGGTCTGCTGTGCAATTTCATTCTGCATACCGGTCATCTTCTTTTTCAGCTCACTGCGCTTTTTGCGAAGCTCTGCTTCCTTTTCCTCCAGCTCTTTGTACGCGCCCTCTCGCAGGCTCTCAATCGTCGCTTCCGCCTCCTGCTTTTCCAAAAGCACGGCTTCCAGCTCCTGCGCTGCCCTGGAAAGGCTCTCCAGATACGCCGGATCTTCTTTCAGGCTCTCCATTTCCCGGACAGCCTTTAAGCCGTCCGCCATGCGCTTTGCTTCGTCCAGTTCTTTTTTCAGGCGCTGCGCGTCCGCTTCATAGTCCTGCTGCCGCGCACGGGAAACCTTGCTTCCGATGCACGCGCCGACCGTGTAATCGCGCTTTTTCAGATGCCGGAAAATAAAATTGCTGTAGGAATAGCAGTCCGGCGTCACGCCGTCTTTGACAGTTCGCAGTTCTTCGACCGTGCGGCACTTCATGATCCGCCCCAGATAACGTTTCAGACAGCTGTCTGCAAACGGTTCGCCTGCGCGCACCGTCTCGTATAAAGAACCTTCCTCCGCCGTCGGATCGCTTTTTGTGACCGCTTCGGAATTGATCAGATCGACTTCTTCAAACTGACGCATCTCCCGGAAGGCTGCCGCCGCATCCGCCGCAACATTCGGCTCGGTGATCAGGCTCAGCTTCAGGCGTCCAAGACGTCCCTCAACCGCATTTTTCCACTCTTCCTCTTCCACGTCGAACAGATCTGCAAAAATCCACACCTTTACCGTTCTTCCATACAGCGCGGTGAGCTTCTGCTCCAGTGCGGTGCGCGCTTTCGTCAATATTTCCGGATAGGACTTGCGGTTATTTTTCATATCGTCCAGAAGCTTTTGCTTTTCTTTCAGCTCTTTGGACAGCTGACGCTCCTGCTCATGATATGTTTCATACTCTTCTTCGATATTCTGACGTTCCTCTTCCAGACGGCTGCGCAGCTCCAGACACTGCTTTTGTGTAACCGGTCCCGTACAGAATGCGCCGATTTTATTCAAGAGGCGGTTGCTGATATAATCCGCAACGATTTCATCGCTCTCCCAGCGTTTTAAGCCCTGCAGGATTTTACGCCACTGCGCTGCGTTGTCCGCCAGCATCCGGCTTCTTTTTTCCAGCTCTTCCAGATGCTCCTGACGGCTTCCCAGATCGCTGCTCTTTAAATCTGCGCTGACGACGATCAGCTCGTTTTCCAGCTGCGTAGACAGGCTTTCCAGCTCTTCTTCCTTTTGCCGAAGCTCTCTTAAACGCTCCTGCGTCCGCTCCTGATCCTGCAAAAGTGCATCGATCCGGATTTTCAGATCCTCAATATCGATACAGCGGATCATTGCCTGCTGCTTCACGATATCTGCACGCGTCATCGTCAGTTTTTGTCCGGCTTCCCGCACTTTTTTAAGCATTCCGATCTTGTCTTCCAGCACGTCGATCTTTTCCTTGATGTCCCGGTACGCGCCGAGCTGTTCGCTGATCGTCTCGATCGTGTCGCCCTCGCTTTTCGGGAACATGTAGTCCCGGATAAACTGCCCCGTCCCGTTGGACATTTTCAGCGCGATGGCGCTTTTTTCCATCGTCATAAAGCGGTTGCCGTCGATATAACCGAGAATCTGGTCATACAGCGTGCTGATATACGCCTCGCGGGACGGATAGATGCGGTTTAATTCTGCCCGGCTGCCGTTTGCAGACTCCTTCATCCGCGCCTCTGTCAGCGTCCGGATTTCCTGATTGGAATACGGATATCCTTCTTCTGTCAGATATCCGCCCTCCGGAATTTTTCCCAGGTGGCTGAAATAAACAAATTTCCGTATTTCAGAGTCGCTTTTACGCACTTCAAAAGCAATTCCCATGCAGACATACTGTTTTGTCCCGGTGTCTTGCAGCTCCAGCACGATCTGGGAACAGAAATCCTGCCCTTCACGGTTCGCCGTGCCGTCCTTTTGTTCGCCGCGCAGATAACTTAAAACGCTTCGTCTGTTTTTGGCGTCGTCCGCCGCCTTATTTAGAAAACTTGGGGAAAAGCTGCCGTACAAAACGACCTGGATCGCATCCATGACCGTCGATTTTCCCGAGCCGCTTTTGCCGGAAAACAGGTTCACATATTCATGAAATTCCAGAATTTTATGGTTGATTCGGCCCCAGTTATTCAGACACATCCGGGTAAAGATCTTCTTCGCCTGTTTCACTTGCCACTTCTCCTTCCGTCGTTTTTTCTTCTGCATCGTCCCGATAACGCTGTACCAGCTCATTGATCGCCGTAGAAGAGCAGAAAATATTCACCGTCCCGTAAATATAGATCGGCGTCTGATCTTCCACATTCAAAATCGCGCCCGGCAGCTCGATCATCTGATGCGTTTTCATCAGATTCAACGCAGCCTGCCAGTCCTGTGCGTTCAATTTTCCGGGGAGCAGTCCGGTATTTCTTCCGTATTCGCGGATTTCCGCCAGCGTCGTCACCGTCGCGTGCAGCCCTTCGCCCATGATTTTATCCCGGTAAATCAGCTTCAATAAAAGTAAAAGTTTTGTCGTCGTCAGGCTCATTTTTTCTATCGCAGCGCCGTCGCCCGTAATCCGGAACAGGTGATCCTGCGGGTCATGCACGAGCTCGCAGCCGATCACGGAAAGGTAATCTGCAATAAACTCCCGGTGCTTTAAGCAGACCTGATAGCGCGCATTATCCCGCGCCGTCAACGTCACCGGATCATATTTTACCTGTAAAATGCAGGTCTGCCGAAGCAGCTCCTGTATGGTTCTTCGAATCGCTTCCACCTCGGCAGGCGTGCGTTCTTCCAGATATGAAAACATGTATCAATTCTCCGTTTCGTCTATACTAAAACCGGTGTAGGAAAAGCCGTCCTCCTGATGGATTTCCTCCTGCAGCAAAATCCGGTCTTCCTCCTGTCTGCTCTGGGTCGCCTCCTGCCAGATAAACAGAAGCTTTTCCAGATCCTCTGCTGACTGCACCGTATCCGCCGAAACCTGAAAGATTCCGTCTTTCGTATGCTGTCTGCGGAATTCCTGAAGCTGTTTTCCCGTATAAAGCGGCTTCGGGACAAAATCTGCGATCTCCGAGGACGCTTCCTCCTGCAGGGCAAGCGGTACAAACTCGTTTTCCTGCCGCTGACGGCGGTTGTACAGGCTGTCGTCCCCGACGATGGAAAACGGTGCCGTCACATACAGGCTATCCCGGAAATCTTCCAGAAGCGCATTCTTTTTGCCGCTGTTGTTGAGCAGACCGATCAGCTCCAGTGTGCTGTCCTCTGCGCCTGCGCCCTCCTGCAGCAGATAGTGGATTCTCGCCAGAGCCCGGCGTGCAAAGACGGTCTTTAATTCGATCAGGCGATTGTATTTTTTCTCAATGAAGTCAAATTCGCGCTCCACGGACAAGACGAGCTGCGCCGCCTCCTCGCAGAACTGCAGACCGCGCTCAAGCTTTAAAAGGGCGGGTGTGCTGCCATCCGCCGCAGTCTCCTGTAAAGCGTCTGCGCCGCCTGTCTGTGCCGCCAGCATCCGCTTCTGCGCCATCAGCTTCTCGCGGCGGTTTTCATTTTCTTCCAGAATCTTTGCGATCAGCTCCTTGACCGCCTCTTTATAACGGTAAAAGCTGTCCGTCGTCGTCAGAATCGCGTATTTGACACTCTCGCGGTTGTTGATCTCGTTGACCAGAACTTCCTGAATCCCGATAAAATCCCGCCGTTTGGAAAGCTCGTCAAACCACAGCCGCATGCTGTCCTGCATATTGGACAGCATCTGTCCCAGGCTTTTGGACGTCCGGACAGCGCTTTTTAAAATGCTGTTGTTTTTTTCCGGGTCGGCGTCATAGGTGTAAAGCGCACTGTATACAGACAGGATGCTCTCCCGCTCCATACTGTCGTCCTCTTTTCCAAGGCGGTCAAACAGCTCTGCATACAGTCTGCTGTATTCCGGAAAGCCGATGATATAGCAGTTTAATTTTTCGTCGAAATCGCTCGAAAGCCAGCCCCATTTTACAAGTCTGTCCAAAACAGCGGAGGGCGAAAGCCCGGGAAAGCCTTCGTCCTCCGTTTTTTCCGTCTCGTCATCCCACCAGACCATGTTGACTCTGGCAATCGTTTCCGCCAGAATGCTTCTGCATTCCGAATCCGTCAGCTGCGTCAGCGCGTACGCCTCCTGCATCGCCTGATACAGCGCAGTCAGAAGCTGCATGTAATAATCCATGTTCTGCGTGCGGAACAGCTTATAAAAATCTCTCGGTATCTTCTTTTTCAGAATCATTTAACTCTCAACCCTCATATTCCAGTTCCCCGTCGAATACAAATTCCGCAGGGCCTGTCATAAAGATATGGTTCGTTTTTTCGTCCCATTCGATCGTCAGCGCGCCGCCCAGGACTTCTACGGTCACTTTCCGTCCGGTTTTGCCGTTTAACACGCAGGCAGCCGCCGTCGCACAGCATCCCGTCCCGCAGGCGAGCGTTTCTCCGGTTCCGCGCTCCCAGACCCGCATTTTTACATATTCCGGGGATACAACCTCTACAAACTCCGTGTTTGTACGGCGCGGGAAGCGCTCGTGGTTTTCAAAATGCGGTCCGATCTGCTCCAGCGGAAAATCTGCCGTACTGTCCACAAAAACAACCGCATGCGGATTTCCCATGGAAACACAGGTCATCCGGTACTTTTCGTTATCCACTACGATCTCTTCGTCAACGGACTGCTCGTTTTTGGAAACAACCGGAACCTCTGCCGCCGTCAGGATCGGCTCTCCCATATCCACACGGATCGCTTTTGTGATGCCGTTTTCCACTGTCAAGTCCATATATTTCACTTTTCCGCCGCTGACAATCGAAAACTGCGTCTGATCTGTCAGCCCCTTGTCATGCACGTACTTCGCAACGCAGCGGATGCCGTTTCCACACATCTCTGCCCTCGTGCCATCCGCGTTATACATCTCCATCTCAAAATCCGCTTCGTCAGACGGATTGATAAAAATCACGCCGTCGCCGCCGATACCAAAATGACGGTCACTGGCAAAGCGGACAAATTCCGGCTTCTTTTCCTGCGGTACTTTTTCTGTAAATCCGTTGATATAAACGTAATCATTGCCGCAGCCCTGCATTTTTGTAAATCTGATTTTCATAAAGTTTCGTTCTCCTTTTGGACAGACATAATCCGCCCTGCGCGCGCGTACACTGGAATAACAAAGCACCCGGGGGTATCGCAATGCGTTCCAAAACAAAAATTATCGTACTTCATTTAAAAGAACTGATCTATACCGGAATCCTGCTCCTTTTAGGCGTCGGGCTGCTGTTTTTGCTGCTGCAGACCTTCCTGCCCAAAAAGACCGTCCCTAAACCGGATTATGACAAAGAAGCCTCCCTGTACCTGCCCGGAAAATATACCTCCACCGTACAGCTTGGCAGCGACCATGCAGATGTGGAGGTCGTCGTGGACAGCTCCGATATTCTTTCCATCCGTCTCGTCAATTTGAGCCAGACTGTCACAGTCATGTATCCGCTGGTCGAACCCTGCATGGATACACTGGCGAAACAGATCTGTGAAAAACAGTCCCTCGAAGGCGTCACCTATCCGGACGAAAACCGCTACACGTCGCAGCTTCTGCTGCAGGCGATCGACGCTGCGCTGCAAAAGGCGGCATATCCAGGAGACTGACCCGCGCCGCATTCTCGCAAACGCAGACCTATCCTGCAGCCGATCGGCGGCTTATTCCGGCAGCTGATCCAGCTCTTTCTGCCATGCCATGCGGCTCGCATCCGAAGGCATCCGAAGGTCTCCCCTGGGCGATACCGCAACACTTCCGACCTTCGGTCCGTCCGGCAGGCACGAACGCTTAAACTGCTGTGCAAAGAAGCGGCGGCAAAAGGTCTTTAGCCACTTGCCGATGGTTTCTTTGCTGTAAATGCCTTCAAATGCCCTGCAGGCAAGCCGGTAAATCTTCGCCGGACCAAAGCCACAGCGCAGCAGCTGATATAAAAAGAAATCATGGAGCTCGTAGGGACCCACCAGATCCTCTGTTTTCTGGCTGATCTTTCCGTCCTCCGGCGGCAAAAGCTCGGGGCTTACCGGCGTGTCGAGGACATCCAGCAGCACCTCGCACAGCACTTTTTCGTTCTCGCTGCATGTATCCGCGCAGTATGCGACCAGATGGCGCACAAGGGTTTTGGGCACGCCGACGTTTACGCCGTACATCGACATATGGTCGCCGTTATAGGTTGCCCAGCCGAGCGCAAGCTCCGACATATCCCCGGTTCCGATGACCAGACCATTGCTCTGGTTGGCGAGATCCATCAGCACCTGCGTGCGCTCCCGCGCCTGTCCGTTTTCGTAGGTTACGTCATGCTTTTCCATATCCTGACCGATATCCCGAAAATGCACCTGCACCGCCTCGCGGATATTGACCTCAACGAGCTTTGCGCCGAGTGTCTGCGCCAGCCTGCAGGCATTTTCGTAGGTGCGGTTCGTCGTGCCAAAGCACGGCATCGTCACCGCTATGATATCGCTTCTGCTTTTTCCAAGAAGATCAAATGCCCGCGCCGTCACAAGAAGGGCGAGTGTCGAATCCAGACCGCCGGACACACCGATCACCGCCGTCTGTGCGCCGGTATGTTCGTAGCGTTTTTTCAGTCCATGTGCCTGAATCGATAAAATCTGCTCACAGCGTTCTTTTTTCAGGGCTTCGTCAGACGGTACAAACGGCGTCTGGACAAACGTTCGCGTCAGTCTGGTTTCTTCTTTTTCCAATGTAAAGCCAATCCGCACACAGTGTTCCGTATTTTCTGGCACAAACGTGCTCATCCGGCGCCGCTCGTGGCAGATTTTATGCACATCCAGCTCCGAAAAAATCGTCTCGTTTTCAAAGCGCGCAGCCTCTGCCAGCACGCTTCCGTTCTCTGCAATCATATGATGCCCGGAAAAAACAAGATCCTGGGTGGATTCTCCATCCCCTGCGCTTGCGTAGACATAGCCACACAGAAGCCGCGCACTCGTGGCAGCGATCAGGCTCCTACGGTAGGTGTCCTTTCCCACCGTCTCGTTGGATGCGGACAGGTTGACAATCACCGTCGCGCCCGCCTTTGCCAGGGCCGTAGAGGGCGGATCCATGACCCAGACATCCTCGCACAGCTCACAGCCCACCACAAGCCCTTTCAGATTCCTGCAGGAAAACAACAGATTTCCGCCAAAGGGTACGGTCTGTCCCAGCACATCCACCTCGGACAATTCCCTGCTGCCTGCCGCAAAATGCCGCACTTCATAAAATTCCCCATAGTTTGGAATGTTCTGCTTCGGGACAAGTCCCAGAATCGTGCCATCCTGAAGCGCTGCCGCCACATTGTAAAGCTTTCCGTTCTTTTCAAACGGAAGCCCCACAAACGTCAGCGCATCGTGTCCTTTTGTATGCTCCAGAACTATCTTCAGCCCGTCCAGACTTTCTTCCAGCAGGCGTTCCTGCAAAAACAGATCCTGACAGGTATACCCGGTCAGGCACAGTTCCGGCAAAACGATCAGCTTCGCATGCTGTTCATAACAGGCATCCAGAACTTTGCAGATTTCCTGCGCATTCCATGCAGGATCGGCAACCCGGATTTTCGGTGCTGCCGCCGCAACTTTTAAAAAACCGTCTTTCATCGGGATTTTTTCTCCATCTCTTTCAGCTCATCCACGTCAAACCTATAGGTTTTGCCGCAGAAATGACAGTTTACTTCGATCGGCTTTCCTTCGTCGATCATCTCCTGCAGTTCCTTTTTACCGATGGAAATCAGCGCCTTTTCCACCCGCTCCTTACTGCAGTTGCAGGTAAAACTGCAGGGCATCCGGTCGGTAATCTCCACATCAAAGCCGTCCAGCACCCGCTCTAACAGCTGCTCCGGTGTCAAGCCCTGATCCAGAAGTGCCGTCACGGAATGGATCAGCGACAGGTTATGCTCCAGCTTTGAAATCGTCTCTTCCTCCGTAAAGGGCATCAGCTGAATGATAAAGCCGCCTGCACAGCGCACGGTATTCGTCTTTTCCATCAAAACGCCCAGACCCACTGAAGAAGGCGTCTGCTCGGAGATTGCAAAATACGAGGTCAGGTCATCCCCGATCTCTCCGGTCACCAGGGCTGTCTGTCCCACATAGGGTTCCTTTAAGCCGAGGTCACGGATAACAGAGAGCGTTCCCCTGCCAACCGCCCCTCCGACGTCGAGCTTGCCCTTCGCATTCGCAGGCAGGATGACGTCCGGCACCGTCGCATAGCCCTTGACCTCACCCTTTGCATTCGCCGTCACGGTCAGCCCGCGTACTGGACCATCGCCGCGCACCTGCAGGGTTAAAAGATCGTCGTCGCCCTTTAACATACTGCCCATCATCACGCCAGCCGTCAGCAGACGTCCCAGACCAGCCGTTACGACCGGGCTGGTGTTGTGCGCCTGTCTCGCTGTTTCCACAAGTTCCTTTGTTGTCGCTGCAAACGCGCGCACCTGTGCATTGGCCGCCGTCGCGCGCACCATATAATCTCCCATAGCTCCTCCATTCCTCAGGCTTACTTTACGGCAAGCCCCTGCCATTTCCACGCTGCGCTTTTCGTCCCATAGCTTTTCTGCACTGCGTAGATATTTCGTTTCTTATGCCGGATTTTTTCCGTGCTCCCGCGCGATCACATAGATCCGCTCACTCGTTTCCGTTACACTGCCGTGCGTATCTGCATCCAGCGCCTCGACAAAAATCAGCCCGGACTGTTCCACGAGCCGTTTCATCGTTTCCAGCGTATAGCCGCGCTGCAGATGAGTTTCCGTAAATTTGCGGAACAGGTCTTTTTGCTGTTTCACAAAAATCGTCAGATCGTATTCGTTGATCTGATCCTCCGCCGTATAATAATTTTCCCAGATAAAGCTGCAGTCCTCCCGGTTTTCCGCAATCGTGCTGTCACCGATGACTGTTTCGTATTTATAGACCGTATTAAAATCGAAGATAAAAAGACCATTCGGGTCAAGATAGTTGTTTACCAGTTTAAAAGTTGTCAGCAAGTCGTCTTCTTCCAGTAGATAATTTAACGAGTCACACAGACAGATCACCGCCCGGACCGTTCCGTAAAGCTCAAACTCCCGCATATCCTGCTGCAGATACAAAATATTCTGACCGGACTTTGCCCGTTTCTCCATCGCGATATCCAGCATGCTGTCCGACAGATCGACGCCGATCATATCGTAGCCCTGCTTTGCCAGAAGCTCTGTCATGGAGCCCGTGCCGCAGCCGAGATCCAGCAGGATTCCGTCCGTGATCTGATCCTGTTTCAGGCGTTCGACTACAAACTGACACCATTCTTCATAGGGTGTTTCATCCATGAACCGATCATAAACTAACGCAAAATCCTCATACATTTCCATTCGTTATCCACGCTCCCTCTGCCGCGCCCTATTTCACCAGCCCCGCCAGCACTTCCACCAGCCGCTCCATCTCTGCCTGCGTACCGACCGTAATCCGCAGATAGTTGTCGATTCTGGGCTTTTTGAAATATCGCACATAAATTCCGACTGTTTTCAGGTTCTCGAATAACTCCTGCGCCGGGACGGTTTTGTGCGTTGCAAAAATAAAGTTCGCCTTCGAATCCGGGAACGTAAAGCCCAGCTCTGCCAGCTTCTGCTTCGTCCATTCCCGGGTCGCCACGATTTTCCCCGTAATCTCCTGAAAATACCCACGATCCTCTACGCATGCCTTTCCGCAGGCAATTGTCAGGCGGTTCATTGTATAGGAGTTGAAGGAAAATTTGACATCATTTAAATAGGAAATCAGCTTCTTTTGACCGATCGCAAAGCCGATTCTCATACCCGCAAGTGCCCGCGACTTCGAAAACGTCTGCACGATGAGCAGATTTTCATACTTATCCACAAGAGGCAGGGCGCTCACACCCCCGAAATCCACATAGGCCTCGTCCACAATCACAACGGAATCGGGATTTTTTGCCACGATCTCCTCGATCGTATCCAGATTCTCCATCAAACCCGTCGGTGCGTTGGGGTTCGGGAAAATAATGCCGCCGTTTTCGGTCAGGTAGTCCTCTTTTTTCAGACGGAACCTTTCATCCAGTTCAGGCGTCCGATAGGGAATGCCATACAGATCTGCCCAGACATCATAAAAGGAATAGGTGATGTCCGGAAACAGAATCGGTTTTTTGCTGTTAAAAAAGGTCAGAAATGCCAGCGCCAGCACATCGTCGGAGCCAACGCCCACAAACACCTGGTCTGCCGCAACCGGATGCTCCAAAACAGAAACCGCCGCTGCAATCGCTTCCCGCAGCTCAAGCGCCGCCGGATCGGGATACAGCCGCAGCTGATCCGCTTCAAACTCCTGCAGCGCTTTTGTCACACCCGGTGCAGGCGGATACGGGCATTCGTTGGTGTTTAACTTGATGATGTCATTTCGTTTGGGCTGCTCTCCCGGTGTGTAGGGGACAACCCTGCGTACATTTGCTTCCCAGTCTGCCATGACAGTTCCTCTCTTTCTGATGTAGTATCGCTACTCCATCTCCGCTTCTTTTAACGCTTCCTGCTCCTGCTGTGCCTTTGCAAGCTCTACAAACTCTTCCAGGCACAGGTTATTTTCCTTCATAAACTTCGCCGCCTCTTCCCCAACGTAGCGGAAATGCCAGGATTCATAGGAAATCCCGGTGATCGCCACCTTGTCCTGCGGGAAACGGAGAATAAAACCATACTCCGCAGCGTGCTCGTTTAACCAGATCGCCTCTTTGGTCGAAGCCTGGGATTTATCCAGGCCCTGATGATTTTTTCCTACGATATCCACGGCGAGACCGGTGTGATGCTCGCTCGCACCGGTGAGGGCGATTTCTTCTTTCGTCTTGAAAAAAGCGTCCTTATAGCTCATGCCGCCCCTTACGAATTTTGCGATGGAGTTGTCCATTAGCTGATCCTGCTTTTGATAATCGCGGTAAGCGGAACAAACCATCAGGGGCAGCCCTTCCTTTTTGCCGTCCGCCAGCATCATCTCAAGGGCTTTCTGAATCCGCCTGTCCACATACTTTCCATTGTCCGTCTTGGCCAGATCTACCTCAAAATCCTGCCGCAGCGGATTTTTTTCATTGACCAGCACATAGTTCCAGTCCTCCAGATCTACAGAAAATGGAATTTCCGGCAGATCCTCTTTCTCGCCGTCCTGCAGCATGACGGTCACATAGCCTTCCCGCGTTTCTTCCACTGCATTGCTGCTTTCTTCCAGCTCCTTTGTCAGATCCTCCACCTGACTCTGTGCGTTTAACAGCTCGCCGCTGGTCTGCGCCAGTTCTCCTTTTACCTTTTCATAAGACACATAAAACGAACTGGTCAGCACTCCTGCAATGACTACAAAGCCGCCTGCCAGTCCAATGAACCATTTTTTATAATTATCGTTATTCAATTTGTTCGCAGTCCTTTTATCGTTTTATCTTTTTTGTCAATTCAGTATATTAGTATATTCCCAATCCGAAACGGTTACAAGCCCTAATTTTATTCCCGGTTCACTCGTCCCTTCCTGCAGGCTGATTTCATGCTCGCATGAAAATCAGCCTGCAGGAAGGGACGAAGGGAGCGCCATGTTATGAGCAAAAGGAGCTGCGAAGCAGCGGGGAGCGTCGAAGACGCGCTTTTGCGAATGGCGCGGGTGAACTTTCACAATGCTGCAGGCCAAGGTGCCGCAGCTTCGAAAAAAGCTTGACACGCTCCCTCAACCCGACTATCATAAGCAGTGGAATGGCGAAAGTATGCGAAACGCGCTTCTTTTTGTCGTTTCAAAATTTCATACCATTGCCAGGGGAGCGATTGCTGAGACTGAATATCCGCCCGGATTTCTGACCCTCATCACCTGAACCGGATAATACCGGCGTAGGGAGGCACATGTGACAGATTTTTATCTGTCCTGTTTTTCGTCCCCTCCTGTGCACACAAGGAGGTTTTTTTATGTCCAATTTTTTTGCAGTCCCCATCACGGATGAATGGGGAACGACTTATCAGCTGACCACTGCCGGTTATACCGCACTGGTTGTCCTCATGCTGGCGCTTTTGCTGCTGGCCTGCTTTATCGGCAATTCTGTGAAGCAGCCTAAATTTTCCGCACGTCAGCTGGCATTTTCCGCAATGGCGATAGCTGCTGCCTTTGTCACTTCCGAAATCAAGCTGTTCCATCTGCCCTTCGGCGGCTCCATCACTTTATTTTCCATGCTGTTCTTAGTCCTGATCGGCTATTGGTACGGTCTGCGTGCCGGACTGATGACCGCCATCGCCTACGGCTTTTTACAGCTGGTCAGCGATCCGTATATCATCAGCATACCGCAGATGCTCGTTGATTACATCTTCGCATTCGGTGCGCTCGGCTTATCCGGCCTGTTTTCCAAATCGAAAAACGGTCTGGTGAAGGGCTATATCGCAGGTGTACTCGGTCGTTATTTCTTCGCATTTTTATCCGGTATGATCTTCTTCGGCGCTTACGCTGCAGACTACGGCATGTCCGCACCGGTCTATTCCCTGGTTTACAACGGCATCTATCTGTCCGTGGAAGCGGTGCTGACGCTGATCATCCTCTACCTGCCTCCGGTCAAAAAGGTCATGGGACAGTTAAAAACCATGGCGACACAGAGATAAAACGCACGCTCTGCGGGCATTTCAGATTTATAAAAAAAAGAATCCGGCGCACAGTCCTATCGCTGTCTGACGCCGGATTCTTTTTTATCGTATGGAAAACTTCGTTTCCATGCGATAAGAAACACTCCGCGAGGATGCGCACTCGGCGCAAGGGTAGATGGTTACCGAAGCAACCGCGCCTCGGCGCAAGAATGTGCCAAGTCACATTCCTTTTCACAGTTCTGCAAAACTCAGAAAATCTCAATACTCCAGGTATTTTCATACCGCTTGCCTGCAGGCAGATGAACCAGGTTGGGCTGCTTAGAAAGGTCTTCGATCCTGCCCTTGCGGGAAGGAAGCGCAGACCAGGGCTCGATGCAGACATAGGGCGCATCGGTAAACGGCATATGCCAGATCCCCAGGAAATTCATCTGCGGATAGGATACGCGCACGCTTCTTGTTCCTTTTTCGCTGCGCAGGGTCACTGCCTTCGCCATATCCGTCAGCACGATTGCATCCTGATCGAAGAGGTTGTGTGCAAGGGGCAGCTTACCGCCGTCAGATAACATAAACTCGCTGTCCTCGCCATTTACGAAGCAGTCCTCAGAAAAGCCAACGCGGGTCGGATTCCCGGGAGCTTCAAACTGTAAGCAGTAATCCTCAAATGCAAGACCTTTTTCCAGCGGAACGGCAAAGCCCGGATGACCGCCGACGCCGAAATACATCACCTTTTTGTCGTTATTTTCTACCGCAAAAGTAACATTTAATTTGTTGCCGACAAGCTCATAGGTCAGCCAGTAAACAAACGCAAAGGGATACATTTCTCTCGTGTCCTCGCTGTCTGTCAGCTTCAGCACCAGTCTCTGCGCCGTATGCTCTTCTACTTCCAGATCGGAGGAATTGACAAAGCCGTGAATCGGCATTTCGTAGGTCTTGCCATCCAGCGTATATTTGCCCTCGGTCAAACGTGCGATATACGGAAACAGATTCAATGCGCGGTCTTTCCAGTAAGTCTCATCGCCCTGCCAGAGATATTCGGCCCCGTCCTTTGTCTGAATCGACCACAGCTCGCCGCCGTGGGAGTTTACCTGAACCTTCAGGCTGTCATTTTCCAGTGTGTAAATCATACATTCCCCTTTCCGCAGCCGATGAAAAAATCCGCTGCATCCCCTGATTCCATTTTCCCGGAGCGCAGCATCCAATTTGCCCGCGCCCCGTATTTTTTCTAAAAACGCGATACCCGTGTCCCACAGCTCCGCGTTTTTTTACCGGAATGGATTCCAGAAACGGCTGCCATCCGCAAATGTAATCGTCAGAGCAACCGCCATAAATACTACCGCAAATCCAATCGTCAGATAGTCATTTCGTACCAGCTTCTTTCCCATATACCAGGTACGTTTTTTATTTTTACCGAAGCCCCGCAGCTCCATGGCATTACTGACCACATCGATACGATCCATGCTGGAAAACAGCAGCGGGAAAATAATTGCACTCATTCGCCTGATTCTTGTCCAGAGGGATGTCTTGCTGCTCATCTCGATGCCCCGCGCCTCCTGCGCATGCTTGATCTTGGTAAAATCAGACTGTACATCCGGGATGTAACGCAGCGCAATGGCAATGGCATAAGCCACGTTGTAACTGACACCCATGCGATTTAAGCTTGCCGCAAACTCGCTCGGGTTGGTCGTCACGATAAACATCAATACCACCGGCGTTACTGTCAGATACTTCAGCATAATATTAAACTGGTAAAACAGCTGTTCCTTTGTGATATTATGATTGCCAAACAGGTGTAAAAGCTCTGTTTTTGTGCCGTAGATCACAGTTCCCTGATTCGGGGAAAACAGCCACACCGCAAGCATGTTAATACATAAAAACAGCAAAATAAACTGAAATACCGTCCCGACCTGTTTCCATTCCGTATGGGAAACCTTAAAGATCACCAGACTGCAGACCAGCATGACCAGCAGCACTCTCGTGTCATAGGTCAGCATACCGGTCAGCGACCAGAGCAGGAAAAAGATCATTTTAGAAACGCCGGAAAGCCGATGGATCCAGGTATCTTTTTCACTGTACGTCAGAATTCTGCCCGCCATCCGCTCTCACCTGCCTTTCATAATAAATAAACCGCTCTGCAAAGCCGGACGCATCCCCGATGCCGCAGCGCACCGCCAGATCGTACAGCGATGTCTTTTTCAGATAAGCACGGTCTGCAACCGCTTCATCCGTCAGCACCTTTGCCGGCTTGTCGTCCGCAATCAGCTCGCCGTCCGCGATAACGATCGCACGGTCGGTATATTCCAGCATCAGATGCATATCATGTGTGATCATGATGATCGTAATGCCAAGGGTCTCATTTAAGTGCTTTAAAAATTCCATAATTTCCGTATAATGACGGTAATCCTGCCCTGCCGTCGGCTCATCCAGAATCAGGATCTCCGGATTCATAACGAGAATCGAAGCGATGGTCACACGCTTTTTCTGACCAAAGCTCAGAGCAGAAACCGGCCAGTTCCGGAAGGGATACAGACCGCAGATCTTTAACTTATCGTAAACCCGTTCCTTTACCTCTTCCTCCGGCACGCCACGGACCCTCAGTCCCAGCGCCACTTCATCAAAAATCATCGGCTTGGAAATCATCTGATTCGGGTTCTGCATGACAAGCCCGATGGCCTCGCCGCGCTCCTTGATGGATTTGTCCGCAATATCACTGCCATTTAACAGGATCTTACCGTGATCCGGATGGATAAAGCCGCAGATCAGATTTGACAACGTACTCTTGCCCGCGCCGTTTTTGCCAACAATTGCGAGCATTTCCCCTTTGTTAATACGGAAATGAATATCCGACAGGATCGGTTTGCCTGTAATATAGGAAAAGTCCAGATCCAGCACTTCGAGGGCCGGCTTTTCCTCTCCTTGAATCTCCGGCAGGGAAACCTTCTCGAACCAGGCCCTTACCTTTTCCTGATAAGGCTCCAGATTCATCGTCTCGATATGCTGAGGATGATCCTTTGCCGCAACCTGACATCCCGCATGTTTGAGTGCCGTCACATACAGCGGCTCACGGATGCCCTCCTGAATCAGAATATCGGAGGCAAGCAGCTCGTCCGGCGTCATATCCGCTACAACCCTTCCGTCCCCGATCACCACAATTCTGTCCACATCCCGGTAAAGGGCATCCTCTAACCGGTGTTCGATAATGATAACCGTCTTGTCGCGCTCCCGGCAGATCCGGTCGATCAGGTCGATAGCCCGCTTGCCGGTCGCCGGGTCAAGGTTTGCCAGCGGCTCATCAAACAGCAGGATATCCACATCATCTACCAGCACGCCTGCCATGGAAACTCTCTGTTTCTGTCCGCCGGAAAGCTCCGTCGGTGCATTGCCGAGAAGGGCTTTGATATCAACAACCTCTGCCACTTCGTCTACTGCGCGGAACATCTCTTCCTGCTCTACGCAGTCGTTTTCCAGTGCAAAAGCAACATCTTCTGCAACCGTCAGGCCGATAAACTGGCCGTCTGTATCCTGCAGCACCGTACCGACGATTTTGGACATTCCAAAAATACCGGTTTTCGCAGGATCTTTACCGCCCACAGTCAAAGTTCCGCTGCTTTCGCCAGGGTATGAAAAAGGAACCATCCCGTTGATGCAGTGCACCAGAGTCGATTTTCCCGACCCGGACGGTCCCACGATTAAAACCTTCTCTCCGGGATTGACCCTAAGGTCAATGTCCCGGAGTGTAGGCTCTGACTGTGATCGATATTTAAAAGTATAGTTTTTAAACTCGATGATCGGAGTCATGTATCAGTCCTCTTTAGAAAGGCTTCCGGACTTTGCGCCGACCTTGGAGTAGGCAACTAACAGCAGAGTTCCCAGAATGCCGATGATAATTACATTTGCAACAAAAGCAGCCACGCCCTGTGTGAATACCTTATTTGCGGGCTCCGCATAAATTACGATGTCCAGAACCGGAGCAACCAGAATCCATGCCAGTGCGTTTGCAACAACCTGTACGATATTGAACAGACCGATCTCCTTGCCGCCGAAGCTGCCCTCTTTTACTTTATACTTCGCAGCAAACAGACCAACGATGATGCCAAATACAGCGTCCGGGAATACCCAGCTCCACCATACGCTTCCGTAGAATACTGCATCACCCAGTGCATGACCGATCAGACCGATGGCACCGCCAACAACGGGACCAAAAATAGCGGAGAAAAATGCAAGTACCGCTGCGCGGGTCTGCAGAGCTGTGTTCGGGATGAAACCAACCGGGATCTGCACGTTGGTTAAAACAACGAACAGCGCGGTTCCGATACCCATCGCTACGACATGCTTGATGCCAAACTTCTTATCCATGAGTAAATCCTCCTCATAAGTATTTATTTGTGGAAAACCACGTTCTTACTATAACGAATCACTCCGGATTTTTCAATCCCTTTTCTGTCTTTTCTCCCTCATTCGCATCTTCCAGCACAATCTCCGGCGTAAGCGTGTCGATATCGGAATACCACACCCGAAATACCGCCTGCGCTGCATTCGCGTAAATATGGGGCAGCTTCGATTTTTCTTTTCCGGCGTCTTCCAGCACATTCAGGATTTCCCGCAGCACATCCCTCGTCAGATACGAACCGCGCCAGTGAAACGTCAGGACTTTTCCTTTTTTTACCGCCTGCTGCGCGCGCTTTTTGACCTCCTCCATTTTCGTAAAGGAAAGCTTCTTTTCCTTATAATAAAAATGTCCATTGTCCGTGCACGCCGGCGCCGGCGCGATCAGCGGCTCATGGTCGCGGAACATCGCCTTATCGTCGAGGTTAAAATAATCGTAACGGTACTCGGCATCCTCCCGCGCCCCTCTGGTCAGACTATTGTCAAATGTCGCATCCAGATGATAATACTGCCCGCCGATGCGCACGATATTCCAGGTGTGGCGGTATTTGATGCCTTTTTCCGGATTGTTGCCGCAAATCGCAATCATACACCATAGCCCGAGGGCGTCGCAGAGCACCTTGACCGCCTTTGCAATTCCCTCGCAAACGCCTACGCCCTGCCCCAGCGGTCCGATGATTTCATGAGAATACGGCTTCTTTAACTTGTCATACCGTACATTTTCACATATAAAATCGTGTACATATTTTTCTTTTTCCCACTCCGAAAGTCCCTGCGCCTGCCGTGCAAGCTTTTCCACCCGCGATGTCAGCGCTATCTGATGCTCTTTGATTTTTCCTTTTTCAAACAGATATTCCGGCACGAAAATCAGGTTCGGGGAGTCGGGGTAATATTTCCATGAAAACCCGACCACCTAGAATATTTCCGGGTGATCCAGCCGCATCTGGAAAAAAATGTCATACAGCTCTTTTCCATCCACACGCGGCAGCTGAATCTGATCCGCCAGCTGCCGGACGCCCTGCAGCATGCCGTGATACACGGCCTGCTTCTGCCTGTCCATTTTCTGATAATAAAATTCTTCCATCTTACAGTGTAATCTCCTGTTCCAGCCCGAAGGAATAGATCAGCTTTTCCTTCACGCATTTTCCGGTCAGCCGCACAAGTGCTTCCTCATAATAGTCCAGCTGAACCCGGTAGCGCAAAATCAGCTCCTTCGGGTCTTTTACCAGATCGGTCTTATAATCTGCCAGCACGATGCCGTCCTCTTCCTCCAGATAAACATCGATAATTCCCTGGATCAGCACGGTTTCATCCTCCGGAAAGTCTGTATTTAAACGGTTTGCCGAAAGCCCCAGCACAAAGGGCTGCTCCCGGTGCAGTCTGTTGCTTCGGGCAGCCTTTGCCATGCGCGCTGCAAGAGGCGTCTGTAAAAATGCCCGGATCTTGTATACATTGATCGCAGCAGCATATTCCTCCGACAGCCTTCGGTCTGCTTTGCATTCTTCGATGACCGTACGGATTTTTTCCGCCGTCCAGGTTTCCTGCCGTTCAAAGGGGAAAATCTCCAGCAGTCTGTGGTACGCACTTCCCCGTGTCGTCCCGCTCACGGTTTCTTCCTGTTCCCTGACAAACTGCGGCAGATACGGCACGACCTCTTCCTCCGGGAACAGCTCGAGCCCTTCCGCAGCTTCCTCCTGCATGCCTTCTTTTTTCAGCTCGGAAACGGTTGTTTTGACAAAAAGTCCCGCCAGGTTTTCATGTGCATAGGGCTTCTGCAGGCGCTCGCACAGCGCAAGCTCTGCCGCCTCCGGCTCTTTTCCGGCTTCCTCAAAAAGCTTCTGCCTGCTGTTGTATCCCAGGGACGCACGCACAAGCTCTGCCTGCAGCAGTTCTTCCTGCGTACAGATCTGAAGCCGACGTCCGACGGACTGCCATGCCGGAAGCACCAGATCATAATAGGAAGACGCTTCCTGCAGCCGCAGCGCCGAATAGCCATACGCACCCTGCGTTGCATCCTCCCGGGGCAGTTTGTCTTCTTTACAGGTTCCGGTCAGAATCAGCTTTTCCTCCGCACGCGTCAGCGCAACATATAGAACTCTCAGTTCTTCTCCCATGCTGTCGGCATTTAATTTGCGCGCCAGCACATTTTTTTTCAGCGTCGTATGTCGGATCCGTGCTGTCGGATCCACCCAGTCGATCGCCAGTCCCAAATCCATATCCATCAGCACCGGAGCCGCGCTGTCCTGCCGGTTAAAGCGTTTCGACAGTCCCGACACAAAGCATACCGGAAATTCCAACCCCTTGCTCTTGTGAATGCTCATGATCCGCACGACATCCGCGTTTTCGTCCGACGCGCCCGTTTCGCCGTAATCAATGTCATATTTTTCCAGCTGTTCCATGTACCGGATAAAATGAAACAAACCGGAATAACTCGTCTTTTCAAAGCTTTCTGCCCGCGTCAGCAGCATTTCCACGTTGATTCTGCGCTGCACACCTCCCGGCAGCGCGCTGACCGTATACAGATAGCCCGTTTCCTCCAAAAACTGCTCCATCAGCTTGTGAATCGGCAGATAGACCGCGTACTCGCGGTAGCGGTTTAAAAAGGAAAGAAAGCTGCAGCATTTTTCGCGAAGGGAGGCATCGGCACCATTGCTTCCGCTGCCATATCCTACGCTGCCTTCACCACTTTCTCTTTCTCCCGCCGCCAGCTTCACGCAGTCGTACAGGCAGCGTTTTCCCGTCTCATCCAGTGCGCGCAGCGTCGCCAGCTGCGCATCGCTGAATCCAAACAGCACCGATTTGAGTACGCCGAACAGTGGAATTTCCTGCAGCGGATTGTTCAGCACACGCAGGAAATTCAAAACCGTCTGCACCTCCGTCGCCGCAAAATACCCCGTCTTGGACGTCACAAAGACCGGAATGGCATTTTCTTCCAGTATCTTTTTAAACGTCTCGTCCCAGCCGGATGTCGTCCGCAGCAAAATCACGATATCCTGATACCGCGCCTGGCGCAGCTGTCCGCTTTCGCTGTCCCGCACCGGGAGCTTTCCAACGATTTCGCGGATTTTTCCGGCGATCATTTTCGCTTCCAGCTCCTTCGGGTCTTCGCCCTTTTCGCCGGATATTGCAGCAATGCAAAGCTCCGGCTCGTAAGGGGAGCGGGCGATCGAGGCTTCGCAAGCCGTACTCACCGGCACAGCACTCCCCTGCTTTTCTTCTCCGCCGAGCGCTACACCCTTCTCCCGCGCGTCCGCTGCTTCGCCATCTGCCTCCGGGAACTGCGCCGCCGGGTACAGCGCCGCATCCGCGTCGTATTCCACTCCGCCAAGCTCTCGGTGCATCAGCTGTAAAAACAGGTCGTTGACGCAGTCCGTCACCTCATGGCGGCTTCGAAAGTTCTGCTTTAAGTCCACACGGACGCAGCTTCCGTCTTCTTTTTGATAGGTCGCAAATTTTTCTAGAAACAACTCCGGCCGTGCAAGGCGGAATTTGTAAATGCTCTGCTTGACGTCACCTACCATAAACCGGTTAAATCGCCCGTCGTCCTCGCCGGAAATACTCTGTAAGAGAAATTCCTGCACGAGGTTGCTGTCCTGATACTCGTCGATCAAAATCTCTGCGAACTGTTCCCGGTATTCCAGCGCCGTATCCGACGGCACCATCTGTCCGTTTTCCTCTTCCTTTAACAGAATCTGCAGTGCCAGATGCTCCATGTCCTCAAAGTCCAGCAGGTTCTTTTCCCGCTTTTTCTCCGTCAGTCTTTCTCCGAACAAAAGCGCCAGATCCACCAGCTCGCACAGCGCTGCGTCCGCCTGTCTGCATTCTGCAAGCCACTGCCTCGGACCGGATACGAAATATTTTTCGGAAAGCGTCCCCAAAAGGCTTTTCACACGCTCCCGCATTGCCTTGACCAGCTCCCGCTTTTCTGCCGACACGCTGTCATCCTTTTTTGGTGCCATGCGGGCGTAGGAAATGCCCTGCACCCGCGCTGCAAGGGCTTCGAAAGCATCTTTCGCAACGGACGAGTCCATTTCTGCAGATGCCACAGACTGCTCTGATTCTGATGCTGCTTGCACCACGCTCGCCAGCTCCTGTTCCAGCCCTGCGATCAGCTCCTGATCCTGTTCCAGCGCTACAGCGTAAAAATACGGCCCATCCGGCTCCTCGCACACCTTCAGCGCAGCTTTTTCCTGCTCTTTGCATTCCTGCAGCAGGGCTGAAATTTCCTGCATCATGCCTGCAAACCACTCTGTTTTTACAAGCCCCTCAAACGTCTCCACATGATAATCCATGCGGTGCTGCCGCAGCCATTTTTCCGGGAAAGGATAGCTTCCGGAAAAGGTATATAACCGTTCGATCAGCTCTTCCAGCCGTTTTTCCCGACCATCGTAGGCAAAATATTCCACGCAGTCGGTAAATTCCTGCCGTCCCAGCGCGAACTGCTCTTCCAGAAGCTCTGACAAAACCTCCTGCTTCAACAGGCGTATTTCGCCCTCGTCCGCCGTCCGAAAATCCGGGTCGAGACCGATATCGTTGAAATGATTTTTGATCAGATATAAACAAAAGCTGTGGATGGTCATGATCTTCGCATTGTGGATCAGCATCAGCTGCTTTTTTATATGCTCGTTGTCCGGCTCTGCCTCTACGCGGTCGGACAGTGCCTTCGTAATTCGCTCCCGCATCTGTGCTGCCGCCGCATTCGTAAACGTTACGATCAGTAACCGGTCAATATCCACTGCCCGCGCCGAATCGCATCCTGAACCGGAGACCAGCTCTACAATCCGCTCGACCAGCACCGCCGTTTTGCCGGAGCCTGCCGCCGCCGACACCAAAATATTACAGTTTCTCAGATCAATGACCCGCTGCTGATCCTCCGTGAACTTCATTCCCATCGGCGACCTCCTTTCTGATAAGCTCCATCGCTTCGTCTTCTTTCAGGTTTTCCAGCTCGCGCATTACAAACCCGTCGATCTTTTTGTCAAATCCGCACACTTTCTGGTACGCGCAGTATTCGCAGGCGTTTCTGTTGCCCTGCTCATACGGGTCCAATGCGATTTTTCCATCCAAAATCTGTCGTCCCGCCTGCCGGATTTTCTGCTCCACAAATGCCGATACCGCCTGAAAATCCGTCTCTTCCAAAACACTCGAACGCGCCGAAAAGCTGCCGTCCTTTTTCCGTTCCAGCGGCACCACATCCGAACGCCCTGAAAAGCCCTGATCCAGCCCCTCGACAACGTCCTCCCTGGCATTCACAATGCCGGTTGTCCGCAGGGCGCGCAGCACCTGCGCATTGACCTCCTCCGCCGAAGGCTCGCCCTCCGGCATCTCAATCATCGGATCCTGCACCCGGTAATACAGCATCGCCGCCGGGACGATTTCTTTCTCCGGATGCTTTTTTCCGGCAATTTCCATCGCAGCATTCATGTATACAACAAGCTGCAGCTGCAGCCCGTAATACAGCGCTGCCAGCGAAAACTCCCTGCTGCCGGACTTATAATCCACGACCTTGACATAAACATGCTCCCGGTCTTCTTTCATATCCACACGGTCGATCCTGCCGCGCAGCCGCATTTTTTCCTGCTCGGAAAGCGCGATATTGACCGCATCCAACTCCTCCAGCACCGAAAACGAAACCTCGAACTTCTCCGGCACAAAGCTGCCTTTTTTGAGCTGATACTGCATGGCGCTTACCGTCCGTTTTAAAATCCGCTTAATCCGCTGCACGATATAGGCGTTTCTCGCGCTGTCAAACAGCACCGTGTGATGATACGTCACCGCATACGCATCCACCGCCTCGTCCACCAGCCGCTCGCCCTCTTCTTCAGTAAAATCAAACCAGTTTTTGCCGATCTCCTTTAGTTTTTCCGCAAAAATTTCCAGCACGCCGTGGTAGAGATTTCCCATGTCCACCGCTTCAAACGCGAACTCTTCCTGCTCCTTTAACTTCATGCCATAGCGCAGAAAATGAGCATAAGCGCACGCTGCAAACTGCTCCAGACGGCTGACGCTTCCGGAAATTGTCTGCCCGTAAAGCGCTGCTGCCACCGCTTTTCCAAGGGACGGCTCCTGATAGGAAAAAAATGCCGTATCCGTCAGCTGTCCGCTCCACAGCCGGTACACATCCTGCCGCTGGTAAACCCGGTACAGCGTCAGAAACTCACGCTCCGCTGCCTCATCCAACAGCCCATCCGCATAGCTTCTAAGTCCATTTGCAAGATATTCCCGTCCATCCGAAAAAGACTGCACCTGTAAAAGCATGGGCTCTAGCTCCGGCTTTTCCGTCGGAATCGTCGGAAACAGCCGCTGCACCTGACCCACCAGAAAGCTCTTTCGCAGCGCCCTTCCTTCCAGATTCATCCGCGCCCAGGAAAGCACCAAAAGCTCGGATGGCTTTGTCATATTCAAATACAAATAAAACCGCTGAATGTACATCTGCTGCCGCGGCGACGGCGCAAGCTCCTGCCCGGAGCCGGTTAAAAATTCCCGGTCGAGGTCGGAAATAATCCCTCCGTTTCCCGCGTTGCCCGGAATATTGCCGTCATTTACGCCTGCAAAAAACAGCGCCTTCACCTGTTTTAAACGCGTCCGCTCCATATCCCCCGCCACCACGCGGTCCACATTCTGGGGAATCGTGCCAACCTGCAGCTCTTCGAATCCGGCTTCCAGAAGCTTTGCAAATTCCTCTACTGTCGTCTCCTCTTCCCCCACCAGACTCACGATCTGATCGAGCAAATCCATCACCAGCCGGTAAATCTGCGCATACTCCCGCTCCCGCACCGGATCGTCCGCCGCTGCAAAGCGCTGCTCGAAGCTTTTTAGCTTCTGCTGGATTTTATTCTGGGCGATAAACTCATACAACCCCTGTGCGTACTCCTTCGTCGTTTTGTATTTTCCATACAACGGCGCAAGCCCCAAAACCAGCCGCTCCCGCAGCGCATTCAGCTGCGCCAGCTCAGCCTTTGCGTCCAGCATATTTTCCGTCGGATACACAAACAGCGTCTCCCATTTTTTCCGCCCACGGATGCCCAACGCCCGGACATAAACCTCCAGCCGATCCGTTTCCTCCGGCGTAAAATCCGCCAGACCACTGCGCAGATAGTGGAAAACAGATTCATAACTATAGTTCTTTACTCGTACCTGCAGTGCGCTTTTTATATACTCGATAAACGGATTCAGGGTGACGCCCCGCGTCTGATCCAGATAGACCGGAATGCCGAATGCCGCAAACTCCTGCTCGATGCAGCTTGCATATGAGGTGTAATCCCCGCAGATGACCGCGATATCCCGATAACAGTAATTCTGCTGCGTCACGAGCCGCCGGATTGCGATACAGATCTGGCGCACCTCCTCCCGCAGTGTGGAGGCTTCGAGAAGGCGGATCTGCACGGGCGGCAAGCCAGACGCAGTGTTCTGCGCCGCGAACCGCTCCTGCCCGCCAGTCTCTGCACATTCCTGCGCCGCCATTCCAGCCGAAGCACTTTGCGTGCTCACTTCTGCAGGCGCAGGCTTCCACACGCACACCGGATACCGGAACAGGTATTTTTCCAGATGCTGCAGCATTCCTTTTTCCGAAAACCGCGGCGAACATTTCGGTGCAATTTCAACGACGTCCGCGATGGGAATTTCTACATCCCGTGCAAGCTTTGCAAGCGTCTGTATCGTCTTTTTGCTCATGGAAAAAAGCTCCTGCTCCCGGATTTCCTCCCATGGATTTTCCCCGCTTCCGAGGGTAACTGTGACGATCACTTCTTTTGCCTGCTTCATCAGCTCTGCGATGACCCGGTTCTGTACCGGCGTAAAGCCCGTAAACCCGTCGAATACAATCACGCTGTCCTTCAACAGCTTCGACTGCGGCACATACGACGCCAGCACCTCCAGCGATTCCTCCGTCGTCAGATATTTTTTCCGGATGAACTGCTGAAAGCCCTCGTAAATTGTCCGCAGATCTTTTAATTTATAGTATAATTGTCCTCGTTTTTTTGAAAATTCTGTCAGCTGATCCAGCTCCTGCAGACCGATTCCGTACTGCATAAACTCCGAAATCGCAGACTTCACCTCATGGATATATCCCGTCTGTCCAAGCCTGCCGCCCAACACCGGAAGCTCCCCCCTCTGTCCCGCCGCCACACGCCGGATAATCAGGCTTTTTCCCGTATCGTCCAGCATCGGAAGCCGGTTTCCGCCCATCTCTTCAAAGATGCGGTGCGTCAGACGTCCGAAGCTCAGGACGTCGATATTCATAATCCCTTTCCGGTCATGCAGACTGACCAGATCCTTCTGCGTCTGCATCGTAAACTGATCCGGCACAAGGATAAAAAAACGCCCCTCCGGTTCTTTTTCGGAACGGGCAATGATTTGCCGATAAATATAGGTACTTTTCCCGGCGCCGGACGCGCCTGTGATAAACTGCAGCGACATCGCTTTTTCCTCTCATCGTTAGACTGGGATTGTTGTTTTTACAGTTCACACGCGCCATTCGCAAAATCGCATCTACGATGCTCACAAAGCCACGAGTGAACTATAGTCAAGTATACCATACTTTGCAGCCGTTTGCGAATGCCGGATACGCCATTTGCAAAATGCCTTGCACATCTTCCCCGAAAAGACTATGATAACGGAGAAAACTAACTGCCTGCTGCAAGCAGCGCATAAGCTGCAGTCACACAAAAAGGGGAGACAATTTATCATGGAATTAAAAAGCAAAAAGATTTATTTTTTAGGGGACAGTATTACGGAGGGTGTCGGTGCTTCTGATACAGAGCACTGTTATGTTTCCGTATTCGGGAAGCTTTCCGGCGCTGTTGTAAAAAATTATGGCATCAGTGCAACCAGAATCGCCTGTCAGACCGAAAACCTGACGACAACGGAACCTGACCTTTCCTTTGTCAACCGCGTCGATTCGATGGATTCCGATGCGGACGTTGTCGTTGTGTTCGGCGGAACCAACGATTTCGGACACGGGGATGCAAAGCTCGGCACATTTGAATCCCGCGATCCTTACACCTTTTACGGCGCAATGCACGTTTTATGTGAAAAACTCATCCACCGCTTTCCAAACGCAGATATCCTGTTCATGACGCCGCTGCACCGCTGCAGCGAAAATGAGGCATTAAAAGAAAACGGTCTGCCGGAGGAAACAAACCTCGCCGGATATGTTTCCATCATCCGTGAGGTTGCCGAATTTTACGGACTTCCGGTTCTCGATCTTTTCTCCACAAGCGGTCTACAGCCCAAAGTCGATATCATCAAAGAAACCTATATGCCCGACGGACTGCATCCCTCTGATGCGGGAGCGCTGCGGATCGCCAGACGGCTGATCGGATTTTTACAGACCCTCTGACAAAAAAGATGATGCAATTGCGCCCAATCTATGCTATGATGATAAAGATTGAATGATTGGCTCATTCTGCCAATTCAGCGGAGGAATGTATATATGTTATTAGATGGTAAAACAATTCTGATCACAGGTGGTACCGGTTCTTTCGGCAAATGCTTTACCCGTTATGTCATGGAGCACTACAACCCCAAAAAGGTGATCATTTATTCCAGAGACGAATTTAAACAGTGGATGATGGAAAATGAATTCAAGGAATATGCAGACAAGCTTCGCTTCTTCATCGGCGATGTCAGAGATCAGGAGCGTCTGCGCCGCGCATTTGAAGGTGTTGATTATGTCATCCATGCAGCAGCCTTAAAACAGGTTCCCGCCTGTGAATATAACCCGAACGAAGCGATCAAGACCAACATCCACGGCGCGATGAACATCATCGAGGCAGCCCTGGACACCAATGTAAAAAAGGTCGTTGCGCTTTCCACCGACAAAGCGGTAAACCCTGTCAACCTTTACGGCGGCACAAAGCTCGTCAGCGACAAGCTGTTTATCGCAGCGAACGCCTATGTCGGCAATAAGGACATCAACTTCTCGATCGTTCGCTACGGCAACGTTGCAGGAAGCCGCGGTTCGATTATCCCGTTTTTCCGCAAGCTCATCGCAGACGGGCAGACAGAGCTTCCGATCACCGACCTGCGCATGACCCGTTTCTGGATCAGCCTGGAGCAGGGCGTGCAACTGGTGATTAAAGCCCTCGAAGAAGCAAAAGGCGGCGAAACCTTTATCAGCAAAATCCCTTCCTTTAAGATTACCGACCTCGCAGAAGCGATGCTTCCCGGCTGCGGAATCAAGGAAATCGGTATCCGCCCCGGCGAAAAGCTGCATGAAATCATGGTAACAACTGAGGATTCCTTTACGACCTACGAATACGAAAAGCACTTCATCGTATATCCCCAGATGACCTGGAACAACAAACAGCTGCCTGACATGAGCGGTCACAAGGTAGCCGAAGGCTTCTCCTACAGCTCCGACAATAATACGGAATGGCTGTCCGTAGAACAGATCCGCGAGCTGTTAAAGACTGTTAAGACTGTATAAAACAATAGAATGCACGCTCTGCGAGCATTCTATTGTCATGAATCAGAAAAACCGCTCCTGCACCTTTGGACAATAAATCCCAGGTGCGGGAGCGGTTTTTTTTATTCTCTATTTAAATACCCTGCCGATCAGGCAATCGCATTTGATTCATCTTTGCAAGTTTTGCTGCCTGGATCGCATGCTGATCAGGCAATCACGTTCTGATTCATCTTTGCAAGTTTTGCTGCCTGATCAGCTGCAGTCAGGTTATCGATCAGCTCCTGGATGTCGCCGTCCATGATCGCATCAATTTTGTACAGTGTCAGCTTGATTCTGTGATCCGTCACACGTCCCTGAGGGAAGTTGTAGGTGCGGATTTTCTCAGAACGGTCGCCGGTTCCTACTTGACTGCGGCGCAGCTCAGCTTCCTCGTCGTGGCGCTTCTGCTGTTCCAAATCATACAGCTTTGCACGCAGCACCTTCAACGCCTTGTCTTTATTTTTCAGCTGGCTCTTTTCATCCTGACAGGAAATTACGATTCCGGTCGGGATGTGGGTCAGACGTACCGCAGAGTCCGTCGTGTTGACGCACTGACCGCCGTTTCCGGATGCACGGAATACATCGAATTTACAGTCGTTCATATCGATCTGCACGTCGAAATCCTCTACCTCCGGCATAATCGCAACCGTGATCGTCGAGGTGTGGATTCTGCCGCCGCTCTCCGTCTCCGGCACACGCTGCACACGATGCACACCGCTCTCATATTTGAGCCTCGAATACGCACCCTGACCGGAAATCATGAAGCTGACATATTTCATGCCGCCGATGCCAATTTCTTCCACGTCCATCGTCTCCACCCGCCAACGCTGACGCTCTGCATAACGCACATACATCCGATAAATTTCCGCTGCAAACAGCGCCGCCTCGTCGCCGCCCGCACCCGCACGGATTTCCACGATAACGTTTTTCTCATCGTTGGGGTCCTTGGGAAGCAGCAGGATTTTCAGCTCCTCCTCCAGCTCCGAAACACGGGTCTTTGCGCTGTTTAACTCCTCTTTTAACATTTCGCGCATATCCGGATCATTTTCCTCGTCCAGCATCATCAGGCTGTCTTCGATATCCTGATTGCACTTTTTATATTCCCGATACGCCTCGACGATCGGAGTCAGATCACTCTGCTCCTTCATCAGGGCACGGAAGCGTTCCTGATTGGCTGTGACATCAGGCTCATTTAATTCGCCCATAATCTCTTCAAACCGAATCAGCAAATCCTCCAGTTTATCAAACATCTGATTTTCTCCATTCTATCTGTCAAAACAGTTACAGTCCCCATGCCATTCACAGCTTCGTGTGAACTGTATTACCACAACGTTCCAAATACGACTCTGTCCAGTCCGGCAAAATCCTGCACGCACTCCACTTCCCGGTAGCCTGCCTGCTCCATCAGCCGCTGCACAGCTTCTCCCTGATCATAACCGATCTCAAAAAACAGCTGCCCGCCGCCGCAGAGATGCTCCTTTGCGCCCTGTATGATTTTCCGGTAAAAATCCAGTCCGTCTGCACCGCCATCCAGCGCCTGCATCGGCTCATGCTCCCGCACCTCTTCCATCAGCGTCGGAATCACATCGGAGCAGATATAAGGCGGATTGGATACAATAATCTCAAACTTTCCCTCGACCGGCGCAAACAGATCGCCCTGCACAAACAACGCACTGCTTTCCCCCAGCTGCTCTGCGTTTTTTCGCGCCACTTCCAACGCTTCCTCCGACAGGTCGGCGCCGACGCCGCTGCAATCGTTGGAATAGTGTAAAAGGCTCAGTAAAATACAGCCGGAACCCGTACAAAGATCCAGAATCCGAAATCCGTCATGAAGGTTTTTCATCACTTCTTCCACCAGAACTTCCGTATCCTGACGAGGAATCAATACATGTTCATTGACTGAAAAAGTCAGTCCCATAAACTCCTGCTCTCCGGTCAGCTGCTGCAGCGGGATATGCTCTGCGCGCTTTGCAAGCAGCTGCTCATACGCCTGCTGCTCTGTCTCTGCAACCTCGCGATCGCCGTGCACCAGCAGATCGTTACGGCTCGTATGGCAGACATATTCCAGCAACAGCCGCGCATCGAGATCGGCTTCCGGGATGCCTGCTGCCGCCAGCTTTTCTTTTCCAAGAGCATAAAGGCTACGGTACTCCATCACTGCTCCCTGCTTTCTTCCGCAGCTGCTTTACCTGCCTCCATACCGTCAGCCGCTTCTGCGTCCTCTGCTTCCTGCGCTTTTGCCGCCGCATCCTGCTTTTCCCAGTCCTCCACGTCGTATCCGAACGTCTCTTTCAGATACGCCTTCCAGTCAAATACCGCTTCCACAGAGGCGATTGCAACCTCGATCATCGAATCGTCCGGTTCTTTGGTTGTCAGCCTCTGCAGCCACATGCCAGGCGCAGAAATGATCTGAACGAGGAAATTGTCGCTGCGTCCGGCCAAGCGAATCAGCTCATAGGAAATTCCGGCGATCACAGGAATCAAAAGAATCCGCAGTCCAAGTCTCAACAGCGGGTTCTGTACCCGGATAAACAAAAACAGCACGATGCTCACCAGCATGACAAACAGCAAAAAGCTCGTTCCGCAGCGCTTGTGCAGTCTGGAGCTTTTGCGGACATTTTTCACCGTCAGCTCTCTGCCGCGCTCGATGCAGTTGATACATTTATGCTCCGCGCCGTGATACATATACACGCGCCGGATATCCTTCATCGCAGAAATTCCTGCTACATATGCAACGAAAATCACGATACGCAGCACGCCTTCCACAATCGCCAGCAGCGACTCATTCAGCACATAGTGGGAAAACAGCATGCTCAGAAAATACGGCAGCACGATAAAAATTGCAACTGCCATCAGAATCGACAACGCAACCGTTCCGCCGACTGCAATGCTTTCTGCCGCGCCGGATTTTTTCTCTTTCGTATCCGTCGCATCCGCTTTCCCATCCACGTTTTCTGTGACTGCATCCGAAACCGTTTCCTTCTGCTCCGGCTTTTTGGCCTTTTTCTTCTGGTCGGCTATATTCTTCTCCGGCTCGTCTTCTTCAAAAAACTGCGCCGACCAGGTCAGTGTGCTCATGCCAAGCACCAGCGAGTCTATAAAATTAAATACACCGCGTAAAAAAGGAATCTTCGTGATCTTCTTATCGCCCCAGATTCCTTTATAATCTTCTTTTTTCAGCTCAATTTCACCATCCGGTCTGCGCACTGCAACCGCATAGCTGTCCTGATTTTTCATCATGACACCTTCCAGAACCGCCTGCCCGCCGATTCCGCAATAGCATCTTTTTTTTCTCTTTTTTCCCATAATTGTAGTCCTTATTAAAAAGAATTCTGCACGTTAAACAATAGAATGCACGCTCTGCGAGCATTCTATTGTCATGAATAAGAATGTGCCTTGGCACATTCTCGCGCCGAGGCGCGGTTGCTTTAGCAACCATCTACCCTTGCGCCGAGTGCGCATCCTCGCGGAGCGTTTTTATCGTATAGAAACGAAGTTTCCTATACGATAAAAAGGAATAGAATGCTCGCAAAGCGCGCATTCTATTGTCACAATTAAATTAAGGTTGAGATTTATAAAAACCTCAACCTTACCCAATTTCTTATTTGCTTGCCACACCATACTTGCGGTTGAACTTATCGATACGTCCGCGAGCCTGTGCTGCTTTCTGCTGGCCAGTGTAGAAAGAATGGCACTTAGAGCAAACTTCAACGTGAAGTTCGGGCTTGGTAGAGCCGGTTACGAATGTGTTGCCACAGTTACAGGTTACAGTTGCCTGGTAGTAGTTAGGATGGATTCCTGCTTTCATTTCCTTTCACCTCGTCTTATATTGATTGGTTATCTGTACTTGTTCTCATCCGCGAGGCCTTTCGGCCACTGCCTGTAATATTCTACGGACAGCTTATTCATAATACCATAGGAGTGTGCGCAATGCAAGACTTTTTGTGGATTTTAAAAAATTTCCATTGCAGTTCACTCGTACCGTTTGCGAATGGCGCGAGTGAACAGTAATCGACTTTCAGGTCTCTTCTTTTTTCGTATTGTTCTGTGCTGCCTCGATCAGCCCAAATTTCAGAAAAATCCCGTAAATATAAGATATGCCGCGGATATCTCCCAGTGCTTTCGGTCGTGCCACAACCGGCCTTCCTTCCGTCTTTTCAAATGCCAGCCGCACCGAGCTCCACGCCAGGCTCTTGCTGTTTTCCCGCCGGTCAATCCAGAGCTCCTTCGTCAGCTCGCCGTTTCGTCCGGTTTTCAGTTGATAGGAAAACGGCAATCCGGAAATCGTCTGAAACGGATATCCCTCAAATGCAACAATGCAGTCCCAGAGATGCTGCTCGTCGTGGTTTTCGTGGAGGACAGTCAATAGCTCCGCGTGCGGAAGTTCCTCAATATCCCTATGCAGACCGGCGATTGGTTGAGTCTCTTCCCCCATTTTATTCCTCCGCCCCGTCGCAAAGCTTTAACTCGATATGTTTTCCCAAGGCGGAGGCATATTTCTGTAAAACAACCAGTGTCGGAACTCTTTTTCCACTCTCCAGCCGCGCCAGATTCGAAGGCAAAATTCCTGTAATGTCCGCCACCTCCTGCTGGGTCATCCCCTGCCGCTGTCTCTCTTCCACCAGCTGCCGGATCAGCTCACAGGACTGCTCCAACGTCCTTTTCTGAATGTCTTCCGAATAAGCGGACAGACGCTTTTCCCGCACTTCTTTTTCTTTTTCGTAATTCGTTCGATTATCCCGAAAATCGTAGGGCATTAACATTCTCCTTCTCCTGTAAAGTCCGGTGCAGCCTGGCGCAGATTTGCAGTCCTACAGTATATTCACAAGCCACGGATCGACATCTGTAAGGGCACAATACAGCCAAGGATCCTCTTTGATTTCTTCTGCAAAGTCTCTTGCCAGCAAATATGCCTCCATCTCTGCTCCAAAAATGACTCCCATCATCTCTGCATTCCGCAGAGCGTCTTCCTTCTTTTTCTGCGCGTACAAAGCAGCTTCCCTTGCGTGCTCTTCTTCTGCCCTTTCTATTTCCGCATCGATCCGCTTTTTCTTTTCCGCGTAATGTTTCAGATCCTCCAGGGAATCCAGATATACATAAAGCTCCTTCTGCACTTCATACATCTGATTTACTTCTTTATCATTTTTCTCCGGCTGTCTGGAAATACATTTTTACCAGAAAATTGCCTTTCCCGTTTCCAAAATAGCCTCTCTGCATGCCTCGATGCGGGATGGATACGCTTCTGGGCGCTGTTCCGATTTCAGATTGTCTATTGCCTCTTTTTTCAATTTCTCTGCATACAGCATATGGATCCGAGGCAAATCCTTCAGCGGACTGTGTTCTCCATTCCATACCAGCCGATCCATCCAGAACAGCTGCTCAAACAGCGTATCCTCTTTATCATACAATAATGCCAGTTTTAGCATTGCAGGAATATATTGCCGATTTGCCGCAATTTCATAATATTTGCAGGCAACCTCCGGATGGTTCTTTTCCATCAGCGCTCCCATACAATAGCAGGCTTCCGGATGCTCCTGCTGAGCTGCCTGTTTCAGCCAGCTCAATACCTGTTTGAATTCTTCCTCGGACAGGTTCCCGTTTGCCTGCTGCGCTGTCCATATTGCAAGCCGATAGCAGGCTTCCGCATTTCCTGCATCCACTACTTTTTGATATGCAGCAATCGCTTCTTCTGTATTTCCTTTCTGCATGGCGTCCGCTCCCTGACGATACAATGCAAATGCACTGCCACGCTGCTTGCCCAGTTCTAAAATACGGGCTGCCAGCGCCTCATCCTGTGCCAGGATCCAGTCGTACTCCACCAGATTGTCTTCGATATAATCCTGATTGACTGCACGTCGGATCCATTCCGCTGCAATGAATGGATTTTGTGTCTTTGTCATACCCTTTATCCAGAAATACCCACACAAAAATTCTGCAGGTGCATAGCTTCCAAACGCTGCCTTTTCCAGCTTGTCCGTCACTGTTTTATACTCCAGCGTCTGTTTCATCTCCTCTATGGCATCTTGATATAATTCCTTTGCCTGTTCCAGAGAAATTGCATCCTTGCCGCCCTTGTGAACTACCCATTGTCTAAAGCCAATGGGCTTCCTGCTTCGCAGACCTCGTTTCTACGTTCCACTCCGGTCGGAGCAGAACAAACATCCACTGGATGTTTTGCTCCCTACTATCTCCACAGGCGTTAATTCGGGCAGTCCCTGCCCTATATTATTATTTTTATGCTATTTCTCTTAATCCTTCTTCCAGTATATTCTTTGCCGCATTGATATCTCTGTCATGATTTGTTCCACAGACAGGACATATCCATTCCCTTACGGATAGATTTTTCGTCTCTGTATTTTGGTATCCACAGGCTGAACACAACTGACTGCTGGCATAAAATGTATTTATCTTGATATATTTTCTGCCATTCCACTTTGCCTTATATTCTAACTGTCTTGTCAGCTCATACCATGATACATCACTTATGGACTTTGCCAAATGGTGATTTTTTACCATGTTTTTTATCTGCAAATTTTCCGAAACTATCACTTGGTTTTCGCTGATAATCTCATGGGATATCTTGTGCAGATAATCTTTTCGGCTATTTGTTATTTTTTCATGACATAATGCTATCTTTTTCTTTACTTTGTAGTAGTTTTGGCTTCTTTTTTCTTTGTGCGCTAACTGTCTTTGCAGTTTTATCAGTTTCTTTTCGTATTTTCTGATAATTTTTGGATTTTCGTATTTCTTTCCATCAGAAGTAATACATAACTCCTTAACGCCCAAATCTATTCCTGTATTTTGATTTGTATACGGCAGTTCCACGTGTTCTGTTTCCACTAAAATGGATACATAATACTTTCCACTCGGAACTTGTGATATCGTTGCCGATTTTATCTGCCCGCTAAAATTTCTATGCACTTTTGCTATTACATATTTTAATTTAGGAAGTTTTACTCTATTTCCCTGTGTCGCTTATACACATCTGACGCTGCCGAGG